>Ga0114129_10001577_pt1 | contig 30953 bp, 33 predicted proteins | sample RhiMetdeltSRZDD1_FD_80071 | JGI IMG/M metagenome (GOLD analysis project Ga0114129, IMG submission 80071) | Populus rhizosphere microbial communities from Tennessee, USA - Rhizosphere MetaG P. deltoides SRZDD1 (version 2) (version 2) | ecosystem: Host-associated > Plants > Roots > Rhizosphere >...
CAGCACCGGCAGCAGCATGATGCCGCAGAAGAAGAATCCCGATCCGCTGGAGCTGGTGCGCGGCAAGTCCGGTCGCGCGCTCGGTCACCTTGTCGGTCTCCTCGCGGTCATCAAGGGATTGCCGACCGGCTACAACAAGGATCTGCAGGAAGACAAAGAGAGTGTGTTCGGTGCGGAGGAGACGCTCGCCGGCTGTCTGGCCGTGGTCCGATCGGTTGTCGATGGGTTGACGATCGATCGCGCCCGCGCGGCGGCCGCGGCGTCGGGCCTCCTGCTCGCCACCGACGTCGCGGACTACCTGGTGGGCCGCGGCGTGCCATTCCGGCGCGCCCACGAGATCGTCGGGGCGCTGGTTCGGAAGCTTGTCGCCGAAGGGCGCGACTTCGAGCAGCTCTCCCTCGACGAATGGCGCGCCGCGAGCGACCGGTTTGCGCCGGACATCGTGTCCAGAGTGACGCCGGCCGTGTCGGTGGCGGCGAAACGGACGCCACAATCGACGGCGCCGGGGGCCGTCGCCGCCAAATTGGGGGAGGTTCGCCAGTGGCTGGACGGCGCCCGCGAGCTCTGCTAAGCTAATTACCGCCTTCGCGCACAACATCCCCGCCAGCGGACCCTTCGGGAGCGTAGATGCAGCAGCGCCAGCTTCGGCTTGGTGACATTCTGGACGATTATTGTCCGCGTGAGCGGCGCGTGACCAATCACGCCGTGGTCGCGATGCTCGGGAGCGACGTCAAGCAGACGCGCTGCACGACGTGCGACGCCGAGCACGAATACAAACACGCAAAAGTCCCGCGCCAACGCCGCAAGACGGACACACCCGCGGCGTTGTATTCGCAGGTACTCGCCAATGCGCCCAAGCGCGTCGCGCACAGCGAGGCGCCGGTCGGCTCGAACGGCTCCAACGGCACACTTCCGTCAGAGGAAACAGCAACCGTCGACATCATTGAAGACGCAGTTGTCCAACCGTCGTCGGGAGGCGTGGCCGACACGATTGACGCACCGGTTCCCCTGGCGGCAGCTCCCGACGCGGTCGTGGCGACTCCGGAAGACGCGGAGCCCGAGGACAACCGCGGCAACGAGGAGGATGGTCCCGTTCATCGTCCGTTGATTCGCGCGTCGCTGCCACGGCACGAGGGTCAGCCGCCGCCGACGCGACCCATTCCCGAATTCACCATCCGGCAGCCTGCCGGTCGACAGAATCGTTTCCGGCCGCGACATCAGCGCGGACCGGCCGGCGGCCAGCACTTCGGCGGCAATCGCGGGAACGGCAATTTTGCGGGCCCACCGCGCGGCATGCGGCCCGGTGGGGGCGGCAGGCCACCGCAGGGGATGAACCGCCGCAACGGCCCGGGACGCAAGCGCTCGAAATAGCCCGACCGCCCGTCGCAACAACCGAGAGCCGATAGCTGATAGCCGAAAGCTGAGAGCGAGCGCTCGGTGTTAAGCTCTCCCCACATGTGCGATCTCACCGGAAAACACGGGCTCATCGTCGGTGTCGCGAACAAGCGGTCTATCTCGTGGGCCATTGCCCAGGCGGCGACCGCGGCTGGCGCGCGCCTCGCGCTGACCTATCCCAGTGAACGTCTCGAGGAGAACGTCCGCGAGCTCGCGTTGAAACTCGAGAATCCCCTCGTACTCCCGTGCGACGTCACGAGCGACCAGCAGATTACCGACCTCGCCGCGAGCCTGGATCGCGAGTTCGGCGGGCTCGATTTCGCCGTGCACGGCGCGGGCTTCGCGCCCCCGGACGCGCTGCACAATCCCTTTGTGGAGACATCGCGCGAGAGCTTCCGGATTGCGCTCGACGTCAGCGCGTATTCGCTCGTCGGTCTGACGCGCGCCGTCACGCCGCTGATGGAAAAGCGTGGCGGCGGCAGCATCCTGACGTTGACGTTCATCGGCAGCGACCGTGTCTATCCCAACTACAACGTCATGGGCGTGGCGAAGGCGGCGCTCGAATCGTCGGTACGCTATCTCGCGAGCGATCTCGGGCCGAAGAACATTCGCGTCAACGCCATATCAGCCGGCGCCATCAAGACGCTCGCCGCGTCGGGGATAGCCGGATTCTCGAGCATTCTGCAGGTGTATCGCGACCGCGCGCCCCTGCGCCGCAGCGTCGATACGTCTGAGGTCGCCGACGCGGCGATGTTCCTGCTGAGCCCGGCCTCTCGCGCGGTCACCGGCGAGATCCTCATGGTGGACGCCGGGATGCACGCTATCGGACTCTGAAACCACCAGCTGTCGGCTTTCCGACGGCACCCGCGTTGCACCCGTCCGGTGCATGGCTTCCAAACTCCAGCTGATGGCATGCCTCGCCTCGTGTGTTCTCTCGGCCTGCGCCGGCGGCGGTCAGTCGGTGCGTGCCACGCCGAGCAGCGTGCCCGCGGTCGGCGGGGCGATGGATGACGCCACGATTACGGCGCGGGTCAAAACGGTGCTCCTGAACGATCCGCAGGTCGCCGCCACCAAGATCGAAGTCTCGACCGCCGGTGGCATCGTCACGCTGTCCGGCTCCGTGAAGTCGAAGGCGGACGAGGCGCGGGCGATCGAAGTCGCGCGTCAGGTCACCGGCGTACGGGACGTGAAGAGTACCCTCGTCGTGCCTTCAAGCTGAGGTGCTGCGTCCTTGCCACTCCTCAATCCTGATCCGCTCTCGCGGGATGCCGATGTCCTGAAGGATCGCCGGCATCTCGCTGACGAGCGCCGGCGGCCCGCAGATGAAGCACAGCGTGGCCGGATCGTGCACGAGCTCTTCGAGCGCGTCGCGGGTGAGACGGCCGCGCGCTCCGGTCCATTGGGCTTCGCTCGACCGGGTGACCGTCTGGCGCAGCTCGATGTTGCCGGCAGCCGCGAGCTCGCGAAGCTCGCGCTCGAAGGCGAACTCCTGCGGCGTTCGCGCGCTGTAGAACAGGCCGATGTCGTCATGCGGGATCGCGAGCGCGTGCCGGAGCATGGAGCGCAGCGGCGCGATGCCGGTGCCGCCCGCGATGAAGACGAAGCGTCGCTCTTCGGGCGCGGCGGGAAACGTGAAGGCGCCGACCGGGCCGTCGACATCGATCCGCGCTCCCGCGTCCAGCACGAGGTGGTCGCCTGCCGAGCCGTCGGCTTCGACGGCGACGAGGAGCTCGAGACAGCGATCGCGTCTCGCGTCTTCGGGGGCCGCCGCGATCGAATAGGGCCTGCGGGTTGGGTGTCCGTGTTTCGCGACGAGCACCGCCTGACCGGCATCGTAGCGGAACGTCCGGCCGTCGAGATCGAGACGCACGATCCGCGCACGCGGCGTGGCCACCTGCACGTCGCGAATCGGCAGCGTCAGGACCACCGCGCGATAATAACGCGATGGCTCTTCGGCGCACGCGCGGCGCGCTCTTGAGGTTGGTCCGACGCCGGCGCGCCGCGATGGCGCTCGGCGTGGCGTTGGCGCTGCCTGCCGCGTGGGTGGAATTCAGCGGGCGCTACGACGCCTGGTGGATCACCGGGCTTGCCCTGATCGTGGGAGCGACAGGGCTCGCGGTTTTCTGGACGGGACTGACGGGACCGAGTCCCGACTGGACCGAGTAGGGCTACAGGATCCCAACCGCAGATTTCTGCAGCTCGGAATCCGTGAACGCCTTGGCCTTCGCGCGCTGTTCGATTTCCGAGCCGTCTCCACTGCCGAGCTCCCGCTTGCGGCGCGTCTTGTCGCGGTACATGCGGCCATCGGCCGTCGCCAGCAGAGTCTCGTACGTGTTCCCATCGTGCGGAAACACCGAGGCGCCGACGCTGATGGCGAGCGGCAGTCGCTTTCCCGGTCTGGCCTCGAAATGCAGCTGGTCCACCGCCCGCTGCAGCTCGAGCCTCTTGCGTTCCGCTTCCTCGCCGCCGCATCCCGACAACACGACGATGAACTCGTCGCCCGCGTAACGGACGCAGATGTCGTACGGCCGAATGCCGGTCCGGAGGACGCCCGCGATGTCCCTCAGCGCGCGGTCGCCGACGTGATGGCCGTAGGTGTCATTGATCTCCTTGAAGTTGTCGAGGTCCATGACCAGCAGCGAAACCTCGGCCTTCAACCGCTCGGCCCGCGACAGCTCCCGCGTGAGATGCATGAACATGAACCGTGTGTTCGGCAGCGCGGTCAGTGGATCGGTCAGCGAATCTTCCTGCGTCTGCTCGAACACCATCGAATTGTAGATGACCGCGGCGGCCTGCTCGGAGATCCGATCGAGGAGCCGCCGGTGATCGTCGGTATAGACCGAGGCCTCCGTGTGATACACGGAGATGGTGCCGATGAAGCGCTCGTTGAAGAGCAGCGGGCACACGAGCGCCGACTGCAGCGTCGTGCGATCGGCGGGGTGACCCGCCGCCTCGAGGTCCGTGCTGGGCCGCGCGTTGACGAGCGGCCGACGGTTGCGCGCCACCCAGCCTGTGAGGCCGTGGCCGTTGCGGATGGTCAATTGCTGGATGACGTCGGATTCCACGCCCGTCGCGAACCGGCAGCGGAGCGTCTCGTTCTCCTCGTTGTAGAGGAACAGCGCACAGCAGGAAAACGGCACGATGTTGCTCAATTTCGACGAAATCAGCGCCATCGTGTCGGAGACGCCCAGGCTGCTGCCCATCGCCTGCGCGATCTCGTAGAGCGCGTAGATTTCGCGATGGGCCAGCGCGATGTCCTGGAACACGTTGGTCCGCGCCGCGCCCATCACGCCAGACGATTCATCGACCAGCCCTACGGCCGGCGCCGCCGTCGGCGCGTGCGTCGGCACCCGCGTCAGCTTCCGCGCCGGCTCCTGGCTCGCTTCGGCTTCGGCCGCCAGCGCCGGATACATGTCGATGAACATCTGCACGACGCGCGGGTCCAGAGCCTTGCTGCTCTCCTGACGGAGCAGGCCAATCGCCGCTTCGAAGCTCATGGCTTTGTGATACGGACGCTCCGACATGAGCGCGTCGAAGTAGTCGACGACCGAGAGGATGCGCGCGCCCAGTGGAATTTCGTCGCCCTTCAGGCTCGACGGATAGCCCTTTCCGTCCCAGCGTTCGTGATGGCTCAGAATCAGCGGCGCGACCGGATACGGGAAGGGCACGCCGCTGATGATCTCGGCGCCCACTTGCGGGTGGATCCGAATCTTCTGGAACTCCTCCTGCGTCAGCGGGCCCGGCTTCGACAGGATGTGCTCCGGGACGGCGAGCTTGCCGATGTCGTGCAGCAGCGCGGCCGTCTTGACGCCCTGGATTTCGTTCTCGGTCATGCCAAGCGCGCGCGCCAGGCCGGCGGCGTACACCTGCACACGGCGGATATGGCTCTGCGCCGTCTGGTCCTTGGCGTCGATGGCGAGGGCGAGCGCTTCAATCGTCGCCAGGTGCAGGTCCGACACCTGGGCGACGTGCCGCTGTTGATCCTGGATGCGGCTCATGTAGACCTTGTAGGTCCGGTAGATCAGGTACGGCGGCGCCGCGGCCAGCGAGGCCATCCAGTAGCCGCCGCGCTCGATGACGGCCGCGCCGCCGGCCGCAGCGACCGCGCCCACGAAGTAGCTCGGCGCGCTCCACAGGAAGTTCTCGTTCCACGCCCGACCGATCGGTTGGTTGGTGGACAGGCTGATGGCCGTCGCGATGAGCAGCGTATTGCAGACGAAATAGGTGGTGGCCGCGCCGACGAGCGGCTTGGCGATCGAGAGCATCGTGAAGGAATGGGCAGGCGGCGGTCCGCCGAGCCACGTGTACGCCAGGCCGGCCGCCTTCACGGTGAGCACGAGCGACGCCATGCTGAACAGCGTGCGGTGCGGCGAGGAGCGGACCTGCGTGCGGAACGTGCACTGCGCCCAGGTGCTCACCGCCGCCACGAGCATCGTTTCGTTCGCGCCGAGCAACAGCAGCGCAGCGAAATCGACCGCGTACGACACGGACATCGTCGAGCTGCTGCTGGCCAGGGGAAGCGTGACCTTGAGGGCGGATGCCAGGGACGAGCAGATCAGCAGCGTGATGAAAACCAGCGGGTTGGCGATGGTGTGCGGCGCGAAGAGCGCCAGCACGAGCACGCCCGCCACCAGAACAGCCCCGACATAGAGCCGCGCCGCAATGGGCAGATCCTTCATGGGGTCGGCGCGGGGGAGACTTGAATAATACCGCGGATCAGGTCGTGTCTTCACGCCCGCGTCGCGATGCCGGGCGCGCCTCGGGTTCGAGCTGGTATTCCACGATCTTGCGGTAGAGCGTGCCGCGGCTGATGTCGAGCACGCGCGCCGCTTCTTTCTTGTTCCACTGCACCGCCTCCAGCACCCGCACGATGTGCGCCCGCTCGGACTCCGCGAGCGAGGGCAGGCGGTCGCCTGACGGAATGGGCGCGGCGGTGTTGGCGTGGAGGAACTCGATGTCCGAGGCGCGAATCGACCGGCCCGGCGCCGACAAGGCGGCGCGCGACACCGTGCTTTCCAGTTCCCGGATGTTGCCCGGCCAGTGGTACCCGCACAGGAGGTCCAGCGCCTCGCGCGAGAAGCCCTTGCTGTCGAGCGGCAGCCCCTGAGCGGCGCAGTACCGGGCCAGGAAACGCTGCGCCAGGACGGGGATGTCGACCTGGCGTTCGCGCAGCGACGGCAGCCGAATCGCGAACGCATTGACGCGATAGTAGAGATCCTCGCGGAAGCGGCCGTCGCGGACGAACTGTTCGAGCGGCCGGTTGGTCGCGCAAATCAGCCGGAAGTCGACCGAGATCGACTTGTGCCCGCCGAGGCGCTCGAAGCGCCGCTCCTCCAGCACGCGCAGCAGCTTGGCCTGAGCGATCAGCGACATGTCGCCGATTTCGTCGAGAAACAGCGTCCCCTCGTTCGCCAGCTCGAGGCGTCCCGGTTTGCGATCATGCGCACCCGTGAAGGCGCCTTTTTCGTAGCCGAAGATTTCCGACTCGAACAGCGTGTCGGGGAGGGCCGCGCAGTTGACCGCCTGGAACTTGGCCATGCTGCGGCGGCTCAACTCGTGAATCATCCGCGCCACGACTTCCTTGCCCGACCCGGTCGGCCCGAGGATCAGCACCGAGATGTCCGACTTCGCCGCGGTCCTGATCCACTCGAAGACGATGAGCATCTTCTCGTCGCGGCCGATCATTTCGCGGAAGCGCTGGACCGATGCCGACTGGTCCTCCGTACTGACCGCGGCGCGGCGTTCCAGGAAGGTATCCAGCTGGTCGGCCATGGCCTCGTTCGCCGGCCGCTCCGCCATGAACCGTTCCGGGTTGCCGGGGACGATCTGCGCCACGCCGAAGTCCACCAGCTCGCGCACGCAGTTGTCGACGTCGAGCTTCAGGCGCCCGAACGTCTGCATCAGCGATTCGACATCGAAGCTCTCGTCGGGACGGGCGCTCAGGTAGCGAAGCAGCCCGGCGCGGAGGGGGGACTGCACAAGGGTCCGGAACCGCGTCTCGGCGTCCGGCTCGGGGGTTCTGGCCGTGGCGGTGCTGGCGCGTCGAGCGCTGAAGGTGAGATCGTCCATTTACCTCAGGGTGTTATCGGTCGATCCGGCCCGGCTCGACAGGGACCGGGGCGCTCGCCGCTCCTCGGCCCCGGTAGTAGTCGGTTTGATACTTTTCGATCAGATCTTTCATCCGGGCCGCATCCCCCTTTCCGTGGCCATGACAGAGGATCGGGTCGGTCCCGCCGCTCGTCTCGATCAGCACGTCCGAGAACACGATGCCGGTCTCGATCTTGACCGACGCGATGTGCGCCATGTGGATCGTTTCCTCGCGCCGGCCGAACCATCGCGGCGTGTACTGGACGACGCTCGTGGGGGTAATCAGCACCTGCGTCGGAAACAGGCGGTTGCCGGAGCTCAGCCGGCTGGTGCGAAAGACGTCGCCGCTGGCGAACGGGCGGCCCTTGCTCCACACCCAGACAATCAGGAGGGCCGCGACGGCGGCGATGAACGCGAGCGTCCACCAAAGCCAGGCCAGATCGGCCGGTGCGCCAAGCTCGCCAGTCATGATCCCTGATGTTAAGCTATTTCACGCACAACCCCTTTCACACTCCAAGGAGCGTCCATTGCCGTATCGTGCTCCAGGCTCGCCCGGGCATTCTCGAGCGAAGTCGCTGTCAGGCAAGCCCATCACGTATTACCGCCCCAACGGCAGCCCCGCGATTACGCGGCTCGTGGATGAGGGGTTCCAGGCCTTCAATGCCGGCCGGTTGTCCGAAGCCTGTCAGATCTTCGCGGGGAAGATGCTCGCGCCTGAGAACGACACCACGATCGGGCTGACCGTCGCGGGTGCGATGACGCCAGCCGGTGTCGGAGGCTGCGTCATCGAGATGATGGACCGCGGCCTCGTCGATTTCGTCATCTCGACGGGCGCGAACCTCTATCACGATCTGCACTACGCGTTGAACTTCACGCTCCACCGGGGCTCGCCGTTCGTGGACGACGTCGAGCTCTATGAAGATGGCGTGATCCGGATCTACGACGTCCTCTTTCCCGCGACGGTGCTGCTCGAGACCGACGCGTACATCCGCGATTTCATCGTTCGCTCCGGGCTGAACGAGCCGGTTGCGACGTCTGAGTTCCACTACCGGCTGGGCCTCGACCTGCTCGAGCGCCATCCGGGCTGCGAGGCCCACTCGGTCGTCGCGCACGCCGCGCGCGCCGGCGTGCCGCTCTACACATCGTCGCCGGGCGACAGCTCGATCGGGATGAACATCGCGTACCACGAGCTCATGAACGGCAGCCGCTTCATGATCGATCCGAACAAGGACGTCAACGAGGTGTGTGCGATCGTGCTCGCCGGCAAGCAGAACGGCTGCGTCATTCTCGGCGGCGGATCGCCGAAAAACTTCTACCTGCAGGCGCAGCCGACGCTGTGGGAGGTCTACGGGATCCCCAAAGGCGGCAACGACTATTTCATCCAGATCACGACCGATCAGGTCGTGTGGGGCGGTCTGTCTGGAGCGACGCCGGCGGAGGCCGTGAGCTGGGGCAAGGTGAATCCCGGCGTGCTCCCCGACACCGTCGTCGCGTATTGTGATTCGACGATCGCCTTTCCGCTGTTCTGCGAATACGCTGTCGGCTCAGCGAACAATCGGCGCGCGCGCAAGGAGCTGATCCACCATCGTGAGCGGCTCGTGGCGGACCTGACGCGCGAGGCGAGGGCCGCGCTCGAAAAGAGAAAGTCTGAAGTAGGAAGTCTGAAGTAGGAAGTGGGCACACTATCCTCCGAACTCGCGCCGCACGCCGAGAAGCTGACGGCTCGCCCCCGCATCTACGCGGACGCGAACGTGCCGGCCGGGATCGTGGCGCACATGCGCGTCCGGCTGAACTGGGATGTGCTGTTCGTTCTCGAGCACGACGATCTGCGTCGCGCCCCCGACGTGAAGCACTACCAGCTGGCGCAGCAGCTGCGGCGGACGCTGATCACGATGGATCGCGATTACCTCGACAACCGACGGTTCCCGCTGGATGAGTGTGGCGGGGTGCTCGTGATCCACGCGCCGGACGAGCGGCTGTTGTCGTCGCTGCTCGACCGAGTCGATCGCCGGCTGTTTCATCCCGATGACTCCGAGGACCCGGTGGCCGTCCCGCTCGCCGGCCGCAAGCTTCAGGTCAACACCGACTGGGGACGCGAATGACGCTCGGCCTCGAGCTCCTGGAACATGCGGCCCTGGCGGTCGCGGTCGACGACGAGGGGCGCGTGGGTGCGCGTGCCTTCGTCGAGGCCGCCGGCAACCTTGCGGCCGCGGCCGACGCGGCGCTCGCTCAAGTGAAAACGGCTGATGGGCCGGCGTCCGTCGGCGTGACGACCTTCGCCCCGGAGGGCGCCGGGGCCGGAGAGATCGCCACCGAGCTCGCGAGCCGCGCCGGATGTTCCGTGATGCCATCGGGTCTGGCCGCCGCGGTCGGGGAAGCATGGGTGGGGGCGGCGAAGGGTGCGCAGGACGTTGTCTACTTTGCTGTGGCCGATCACACCGTGGCCGGAATCGTCCGAGACGGCCGCGGGATGCCGGGGGCGCACGGCCGCGCCGCGTCGGTCGCCTGGCTCCCTCTGAATCCAGTGGAGCGCGAAGACTACCGGAAAATGGGCTGCCTCGAGGCGGAGGTCGCCGCGCTCGGCATCGTGCGCCGCCTGGTCTGGCGCATCAAGGCCGGCGATCACTCACGCGTGCTCGAGACCGTGGACAACGACCTCACGAAGATCACCGCCGAGCACGTCCTGGCGGCCGCGCGAAACGGCGACGGCGTGTCAATCTCCGTGATGCGCGATACCGCCAAGTACCTGGGCATGGCCGCAGCGAATCTCGTGCTGGTCGCCGACCCGTCGGTGCTGGTGATCGGCGGCATCATGGCCGACGCGGCGGACCTGCTCCTAGAGCCGGTCCGCACTGAGGTCGGCCGGCGCCTGCCGCGTCAGATGATGGATGCGCTATCGATCGCCACCGCGACCTTGGGCGCGGACGCCGCCGCAATTGGTGCGGCACGATCGACCGAATCCGCGCCCCGATGATCGTTCTGTCCGGCGCGGCGCTGGTGCTGCCGGATCGGATTCTCTCGCCCGGCACGCTCGTGATCGAGGATGGCCGCATTATCGAGATTCGGCCCGACTCGGCGACGGCGCACGGCCCCTCGTCCTTCGCGTTTCAGGGTCACTACATCGTTCCCGGGTTCATTGACGTGCACGTTCACGGTGTGGATGGGATCGATTCACAGGACCCCGGCGATCCGGTTGCGTTCATGGCCGAGCGGCTGCCGAAGCACGGCGTGACCGCTTTCTGCCCCACGACTGTGGCGTGCGCGCCCGACATGCTGCGCCGGGTGCTGGACCAGGTCCGGCGCGCCCGCTCGACACCACGCGCTCGATCGTCGCGCGTCCTGCCCGCGCATCTCGAGAGCAATTTCATCAGCACCGAATACAGGGGCGCGCAGCCTTCGGGCTGCTTGCGCAGCCCTCGGGCCGCGCTTGGGCGGGGTGGGTCAGGTGGGGCAAGTGGGCCTGACTTCGCTGCCGCTGACATCCTCGCTCAGATCGAGCGCGCCGCGCCTGATGTCGGCATCGTCACGATCGCCCCTGAGCTCGACGGTGGGCTCGATCTGATTGAGTGGCTCGTATCCCGCGGGCACCATGCGTCCGTGGGGCACTCAGGCGCCTCGTACGAAGAGGCGCTCGCGGCCTTTGCGGCCGGCGCGCGACAGGCGACGCACCTGTTCAACCGCATGCCGCCGCTCCATCACCGGGCGCCGGGGCTCGCTGGCGCCGTGCTGCAGGCGGACGAGGTGGCGGCGGAGATCATCTGTGACGGCGTGCACGTGCACCCGGCCCTGGTCCGCGCAGCCATTGCCGCGAAGCGGCCGTCGCGCGTCATGGCGATCACGGACGCGACCGCCGCCGCGGGTCTCCCAATCGGAGGCCGCGCATCCCTGGGGGGACACCCCATCACTGCCGCCGAGTCGACAGCCGTTCTCGAAGACGGCACGATCGCCGGTAGCGTGACCTCGATGGATCGCGTCTTTCGGCTCCTGGTGTCAGCGGTGGGCCTGTCTCCCGTGGACGCCGCGACGCTTTGCGCCACGACGCCGGCGCGCGAGCTGGGGCTGGTCGGCTTCGGGGTGCTCGCGCCGGACGCGGTCGCCGACCTGGTCGTCCTCGACGCGAACTTCGCGGTCGTCCAGACCTACGTCGGTGGTCAACTGGTCTATGCACGCGGGACGGAGGTCACGAGCGGGGACGGAGGTCGCTGGTAGGGACGAGGTGCTGTTCCGAACAGTTCCCGAGTGGCTGCCGTCTAACTCCGACGGAGGAGGATGTTGTCATGTCCCTAGCTGCTCAATTCCGGGTTCCCCTGGCGACGGCCGGCCTGGCGGTCCTGCTGGCCGGACCCGGCTGCATCGATATCGTCGGCGCCGACGTCGCCAAGTATGTCGAGCGCGAAGAGAAAACCTTCTCGACCTCAGGCAAGCCCGACGTCTCGCTCGCGACGTTCGATGGGTCGATCGAGGTCCGGCCCTGGGACAAGTCCGAGGTCCACGTCATCATCGAAAAGCGGGCTCGCGACAAGGCCGCGGTCGACGAGATCGACATCCACACCGAGCAGAACGGCAACCGCATCGTCGTCGACGTCAAGCCCCGCAAGGGATCGGACCATCGCGGGATGAACATCGGGTGGAACATGTCGCGCTCCGCGAAGCTCATCGTGTCGATGCCGGCATCGTCCGATCTCAGCGCCCGGAGCGGCGACGGGTCGATCGACGTCGAGCGGATCGCCGGCCGCGTGGAGATGCGATCGGGCGACGGCAGCATCCGGGCGCACGATGTCGGCGGAGACGTGACGGCCCACAGCGGCGACGGCTCGATCCGAATCGACGGCGTGAACGGCGCTCTCAACGTCGATACCGGTGACGGCAGCATCGTGCTCGCGGGCAAATTGAGCAGCGTGCGCGCGCGCTCCGGAGACGGCAGCGTCACGATTCGGGCCGAAGGGGGCAGCACGTCGGCTGCCGACTGGGACATTTCGACAGGCGACGGCTCCGTCACGCTCGAGTTGCCGGACGGCTTTGGCGCCCAGCTCGACGCGCACACCGGCGACGGCGGCATCCACATGCGAGACATCACGGTGTCGAACGTGAGCGGCGAAATCCGCAGGAACACTGTGCGTGGCCAACTCGGGTCGGGCGGCCGTCTGGTGCGCGTTCGGACAGGGGACGGGTCGATTACGCTGAAGAAGTTTTGAGACCTACTTCACCACGCGCCCGCCGGTGAGGAATCGCCGGTAGCCGGAAAAGACCTGACTTCGTCTGTGGGATTCGAGACCGCCTCGATACATGTCGAGAATCTCGATGGACTCCGGGAGCAGCAGCTGCTCTTCGGGATCCTTGAAGCCGATCAGCTTATAGCGGATGACGATGTCGTACCGTTCGACCACCATGCGGTCGGGCAGATTGTGCTTGCGCTGCAGCGGCAGGCCGACTCTCACGTCCATGGGGCCGGCCAGGCGTTGCTCGATTCGCAGCACTTCGTAACTCGTCCGATCGACCACCACCCGCCCTTTGAAGGTCCCGGGCAGCGAGAACTGGAAGCAGTCTCTGCGGCCAGCCGGGTCCTCGAGAAGTTCGGGCGTGCCCGCCTCGCGCAAGACATAGTCGATCACGAGCGCGTTCGCGTCCTTGCCCTTGCCGAATCCGGCGTACGTGAACGAGTAGTTCGCCCGGTGGCCGGGGAGCAGGAACGAAAGAGGTTCCGGCGAGACCGGATTCGGATCGACACAGGACTTCGCATCCTTCCTGTCATTGTCACGTGGCGCCCTGCCGTTGACTCTCAGTAACTCTCGAACCACCGTTGCAGCAGTCGAGTCATCTCCGTCGTCCGAAGTCTGGATGCGCAGCTCTGACTCTGTAGAGCGCGCGAAGCCCACGGGCCCAAAACCACTGCCGATCGGTTGCACGGTCGCCTTTTCGGTGAAGACGATGTTCTGCGCCTGCCTGTAATACCGCTCGATGCGCTGGCCGACGCGCTCGAGGAGCATGTCGACCGGCGCGGGCGCCTGCGACGACATCCCGATGGTCAGCGCGCTCGACGACGCGGCAACGAGGCAGGCCTTACGCGCGAACATACCGCCGATCCTCGTAGACGGTCGGGTCCTCGACACGCAACTCGATGAACGCGTCGTGGCGCTCGCGGCACTTGCTGCACAGGCCGCAGTGGATTGCCGATTGCGGATTGCCGATTGCGGATTGCGGATTCATGCACGACAGCGTGAGATCGAACGGCACGCCGAGCTCGAGCCCGCGCGCGACGACCTGCGCTTTGCTCGACCCGGCGTACGGCGCGTCGATCCGGACGCCGTGGGCGAGGCCGAGCGTCAGCGCCCGAGCCATCGCCCCGCGAAATTCGGGCGTCGCGTCGGGGAACGGATTGTGCGCGAGCGTGCCGAGGACGAGGCGATCCCGTTTCACCGCGGCGCAGTACACGCCGGCCTTGCCAAGAAGAACGATGTTGCGGCCCGGCAGGTAGACGTCTTCGTCGGGCGTGTGATAGCCGGGCGGCTGTCCCTGCACCGCCCAATGCGTGGCCGCGTACACGTCGCGCATGTCGACGCTCAGCGAGACGAGCGGCCGCACGCGCCCGGCGAGACAAGCGTGGGCGAGAAAGCGCGACACCGTCTCGCGTTCAGCGGTTTCCCAGGCGAGCCCCACGCTGACGTATATCGGCTGCACGTCGCCGCGGGTTGCTTCATCGGCGAGCAGTACGGCGCTGTCCAGCCCACCCGACAGAAGGACCGCCGTGCCGCTCATGCGCGGATTCTATGACACAATTCCGCCATGTACTCGGTCACGAAGCGGATTGATTTTTGTTACGGGCACCGGCTGCTCGACTACGACGGCATTTGCAAGCACCCGCACGGCCACAACGCGGTGGCGGAAATCGAGGTCCGCACGGGCACGCTCGACAACCGCAACATGGTCTGCGACTTCAGCGACATCAAGCGCGTCGTCAAAGGCTGGATCGACGGCGAGCTCGACCACAAGATGCTCCTTCGCCACGACGATCCATTGGTCAAGCCTCTCCAGACGCTTGGCGAGCCGGTGTTCCTCCTCGACAGCAACCCCACCGTCGAACGCATCGCGAAGCTGATCTTCGACAAGGCCACCGAACAGGGATTTCCGGTGGTGCGTGTAACGGTCTGGGAAACGCCCACTTCGTTCGCTGAATTCCGCGCGAACAGCTAGTCCCTAGCCCCTAGCCCGACGTGTCCTTCTCATTGATCGTCTTCGACCTCGATGGGACGTTGATCGACTCGCGGCGCGACATCGCCGAGGCGGCGAACACGCTGCTGGAGGAGTGTGGGGCCACACCGCTGCCCGAAGAACGTGTCGGGCGCATGGTCGGCGACGGCGCCGCCACGCTCGTCGCGCGCGCGTTTGCAGCGACGGGCATCGCGGCTCCGCCTGACGCCCTCAAGCGCTTCGTGGCCATCTACGGCCGGCGTCTGTTGAGACACACGCGTCCCTACCCGGGGATCCCCGAGGTGCTCTCCCTCCTGGCGCAGCGCGCCACGCTCGCGCTGCTGACGAACAAGCCGCGAGCGGCGACCGAGGAGATTCTTGACGGACTCGATCTCGCCAGGTACTTCGGCACGGCGGTGATCGCCGGCGACGGGCCGTTTCCGCGCAAGCCCGACCCCGGTGGACTGCTGTACCTGGCGACCGCCGGGGGCGTCGCCGCAGCCGCTACGCTCCTGGTCGGAGATTCGGCGATCGACTGGCGAACGGCGCGTGCGGCATCGACGGCGATCTGCCTGGCGCGATATGGCTTCGGATTTGAAGGGTTTTCCGCGGCGGATCTCGGGCCGGCCGATCGGCTGGTAGACGCCCCAGCGGAGCTCTTGTCGCTGTAGCATTCTGCTACGTCGGTCGGGGTGCTGCTGTCGCTCTTCGATGCAGCCGCTTATTGTTCCATACCCAAATTGCTCCAGTCCCCTGTGGCATCCCCATTGCTGAGATAAGCCCGTCCCTCGCCCCGGGTGGACATCGACCGCTCGAGACAGCCAGAATAGCGAACCTATGCCGACGCCACTGTCCGAGGGGCACCGATCTACCGGTCTGGTCGACGTCCTCGACAGGGTCCTCGACAAGGGCCTTGTCGTGGCGGGGGACATCAAGGTTTCGCTGGCCGAAGTTGAACTGCTGACGATTCGGATCCGGCTGCTGATCTGTTCGATTGACAAGGCGGAGCAGATCGGCCTGGACTGGTGGAAGTTCGACCACCATCTCTCGCCGGGCAAGCAGGCGCTCTCGGCAGAGAACGAGGAGTTACGCAAGCAGGTTCGCGCGCTCGAGCGGCAGCTGCTGGCGCTCACCCGCAAGCGCGCCGCGGCGGGGGCGCTGAAGTAACGCGACAAGGAGTGTTCGATGCCCGTTGAACGTGCAGCAGGCGGCACAAGTCTAATTGACGTCCTCGATCGAGTACTCGACAAAGGGATCGTCATCGACGCATGGGTCCGTGTCTCGCTGGTCGGGATCGAACTCAACACCGTAGAGGCACGTATCGTCGTTGCGTCGATCGACACGTACTTGAAATACTCCGAAGCGGTCGGCCAGGTCGCCCCGGTGTCCAAGCCGGCGATCGAAGGCAAGGGGTATGAGGAAGTCATTGCTGAAAACGCCGCGCTCCGGGCTCAGCTCAAGTCAGCCGTCCCGGCGGGCCGCGCTGGTGGCCGTCGACGCGCCACGCCGGCCCGCAGTTAGGCGCAACGGGGCGACGCCGTACACGGGCGTCCCTCGCGTGCGCGTGGCCGTCGAAGAGCCGGCGTACGGCGACGAGGAGCTCCTCGTCGCGCGCGTCCGTCTGCTGGAGGGGCTCGTCAGCCGCACCGAGATCGCCGACTGCGCACAGCTGGCGCTTCAGTGGCTCGGCGAGGTGCTCCGCTTCCGTCAATCGATCTGCCTGGTTCGCCCCGCCGGCGAACAGTCGCTGTTCGTCGTCGCGGTGTACGGGCTCGGCGGGGCGGCGTTCACCTCGTTCGCGGTGTCCCTCGAGGATTGGGCGAACCCGCTGGTCACCGCCTTCACCCACCGCAAAGAGCTGTTTTTTCCCGCGCCCCATTCATCCGGCGATCGCAAACGACGTCCCAGCACGCCGTTCGAGGATGGCGCGTTTCACGTGGTTCCGCTGGGGATGTCGGGGTTTTCCGAGGAAGTGTTCGGCCTGCTGCTGATCGGCGGCGACGCACCGCTGCCGCCCGAGCTGCACTGGTTCACCAACATCTTCAGCCAGAAGGTCGATCAGCTGCTGCGCTACCAGTCGCTCACGGATGGCGATCGCAAACAGGGCCGCGAGCGCTCGCTGCTGCACAACATCATCAACGCGGTCACCGATCCGATTCTGCTCACTGACGTCGAAGGGCGGCTGCTCATCGCCAACGCGCGCGCGCTCACGCTGTTCACCGCCTCGGAAGAAGAGAGCGAAGGCCGGCGGGGCGCGGTGCGCATGAACAACATGCTGTTATCGTCGGCGCTGTCGAGCAAGGCGATCGAGGAAACGGGCGCCACCAGGCGCGAGCTGCTGTTGGTGAACCCGGTCGACGGATCCGACCTCGTGTTCGAGCTGCTCAGCACCGTGACCGAGGATCCGCGGCAGGGCAGCGGTGTGGTCTCGATTCTGAGGAACGTCACCGACCTGCGGCGCGCCAGCGAGGAAATCGAGGAGAACTATCGGAAGATGCGCATCGCCGAGGCGCTGGCGCGCGCCGAGAGCGACCGTCTGAACCTCATCATCGATTCGGTGGCCGACCCGATCGTGGTGGCCGACGCCGCCGGCGCGACGTCGCTGATGAACGAGCCGGCCGAGCGGCTGTTCACCCTGCCCGCGCGCGCCAGCGCCGTGGAGCAGCGCTGGGTGCAGACCAACGACGCGCACTTCTCGTCGTTCATCGCCGGCATGCTCGTCAGCGCTGACCAGCGGCGCGCCGGCGAAATCGGACTCATCGATCCGAAGACCGGCGAGCCGATGCCCGTGGAGGCCATCGCCGGGAAGATTCTCTCCGAGCACGGCGAGTTGACGGCCGTCGTGACCATCCTGCACGACCGGCGCGAGGCGATTGAAAAGGCGCAGCTCTACGAACAGCTCAAACAGGCGTCGGACGAGCTCGAGCGGAAGATTCAGGCCGCGACCGCCGACATCGCGCAGCAGAACGAACTGCTGCGGCGCCAGGCCATCGAGCTCGAGCAGGCCTCGGCCTTGAAGTCCCAGTTCCTGGCGAACATGTCGCACGAGTTCCGCACGCCGTTGAACGCCATGCTCGGCTACACGTCGATGCTGCTGCAGGGTGTGGCCGGTCCGGTGGAGCAGCCGGTGAAGCGACAGCTCGGACGCATCGAATCGAACGGCCGCCATCTCCTCACGATCATCAACGAGATTCTCGACATCTCCCGCATCGAGGCCGGCCGGATGCCGCTGCAGCTTTCGACTTTCAGGCTGGCCGATCTCGTCAGCGAAGTGAAAGCGGAGCTCGAGCCGATCATCATGCGATCGAAGCTCTCGATCGTGCTCGACCTGTCGAAGGATCTCAAGCCGATCACGAGCGACCGCCAGAAGGTCAAACAGATCCTGCTGAACCTCCTGAGCAACGCGCTCAAGTTCACGCACCACGGCTCGGTGACGATGACCGCGCGCCGGCACGTCAACGATCGCACGATGACGCTGTCGGTCTCCGACACGGGCATCGGCATCGCGCCGGTGGATCAGGACAAGATCTTCGAGGATTTCCGGCAGCTCGACAACTCGCCGACGCGCGCGTACGGCGGCACGGGCCTCGGCCTCTCGATCTGCCGACGGCTGGCGCAGATGATCGACGGGCGGATTACGCTGCAAAGCGAGGTCGGCAAGGGGTCGACCTTCACGCTCACGCTTCCAATCAAGGGACGACGATGAACAAGAACGTCGCGCGGCCGCGCGTGCTGCTGGTGGACGATTATCCCGACGCGCGTGAAATGTATTCCGAGTACCTCGAGTTCTGCGGGTTCGAGGTCGTCGAAGCGGGCAACGGCATGGAGGCGCTGCAACGCGCCGCCGACGAAAACCCCGATATCATCCTCATGGATCTGTCGCTCCCGGTCATGGACGGATGGGAGGCGACGCGGCGGTTGAAGGCCGATAAACGGACGGCGTCGATTCCGATCGTGGCGCTGACCGGACACGCGCTCGCCGGCATCTCCGAAGGCGCGCGAAAGGCCGGCTGTGACGCCTTTGTCACCAAGCCGTGTCTACCCGAAGATCTGGTGAAGGAAATCCGGAAGGTTCTCGATGGCCAGACGTCCGTCTCAACGAAGAAGGTCCGCAGGAGCGGCAAACATGCCTAAGCCATCAGCCGGCGCGCGGAAGGGGCCGCGCACAGCGGCGCCGCCCGGCCCGGCGGCGCCGGTGAAACGCCGGACGAGGGCTGCGGCGCCACCGGCCCGGACGAAGGCGCCAACCGGCAACGGGGCGGCCCGATCGGGGCCTGTTCCGGCGCTGAAGGCCGCCGCGAAGACTGCCGCCAAGCCGGGGCGCCTGCTCGATCGGCGCGCGTCCGAGAAGACGGTCCAGGGCAGCCGGACGACGGTCGGCGAGACCGGCCTTGTCAGTCGCGGCAAGTACGTCTACTGCATCATCGAATCGGGCGACCCGCTGAAATTCGGTCCCATCGGGATCGGCGCCGACCCATCCGACGTGTACACCGTGCACTACAAGAACCTCGCGGCGGTTGTCTCCGACGCTCCGCTCGAGGTCCTCGACTCCACGCGCGAAAACGTTCTCGCCCATGAGCGCGTCAACGAGACGGTCATGCGCGAGCACACCGTCATCCCGATGTCGTTCGGCACGATCTTCAAGACGCGCGAGGACATCGTCGAGCTGCTGCGTTCGGCGGCCGAAGCGTTCGGCGACGTGTTGAACAAGATGCAGAACAAACTCGAGTTCGGCCTGAAGGTCCTGTGGGATCGCGATCAAGCGATACGAGAGGTCGAGAGCGAGGACGAAGACATCAGCCGGTTGAAGAAGGAAATCTCGGGGCAGAAGGGGCCGACCTACTTCGCGCGGATGCAGTACGGCCGCCTCATCGACTCCGCCCTGCAGTCGCGCTCCGAGCGGTACGTCGCCGACATCCTCGATCAGCTCCGGGACGTGTCGGTGGCGTCGCGCATCAACAAGCCGATCGGCGACAAGATGATCATGAACGCGGCGTTTCTGATTGCGCGCGATCACGAGACGGCGTTCGACGCGAAGGTCAAGTCGATCGCCAGCCGCTTCGACAAGCTCACGTTCAAGTACACGGGTCCCTGGCCTCCGTATAACTTTGTCAACATCCGGCTGAAACTCGAACGGGCATGAGATGAAATTGCAGAATGGCAGAATGGCAGGATGGCAAGAAGGAAGACCTTGCAATCTACAAGAAGGAAGACCTTGCAATCCTGCCATTTTGCAATCCTGCCTTATTGCAATTCAGTGTTCATCCTAGATTCGCTGCTGATCGGTTCCCTTCGATTCGTCCTGGACAAGGTCGTCCAGGCGGCGGAAGCCGAGATGCAGGACGACTCCGCCCTCCGCGATCAGCTGCTCGAAGCGCAAATGCGCCTCGAGCTTGGCGAGATCACCGAAGAAGAGTTCGCCGAGACGGAGCGCGACATCCTCGCCGCCATCCGCGAGATCAAACGTCCCCAGCAGGGCGCGATCTCCATGTCGCCATCAGACAAGATCACCGGCGTCGACATCGAGAGCTTCGAGTCTGAACAGGAAACCTAGCCCAAGCCCCGAGCCCCGGCTGGTGTTCTTCGGAGGCAAAGGCGGCGTCGGCAAGACGACATGCGCCTCCGCCTTCGCGCTGGCGACATCCGCAGCGCGACAGCGTGACAGCACGTCCGCACGCGTCCTGGTCGTCTCTACCGATCCAGCGCATTCGCTCGGCGATGCGCTGAATGTCAGGCTCTCTGCCAGCCCGCGCCAGATCAGGAGCCGCCTCGATGCCGTCGAGCTCGATGCCCCTCGCGCGTTCGCGCGCTGGCTGCGGGAACATCGGCGCGCGCTCGGCGATATCCTCGAGCACGGCACCTGGCTCGATCGCGCCGACGTCGAGTCGCTGCTCGACCTCTCGCTTCCCGGCGTCGACGAGCTCGTCGGCCTCATGGAGATCGCGCGACTCTCCCGCGAGGGATCGTACGACGTCATCGTCGTCGATACGGCGCCGACCGGCCATACGCTGCGGCTGCTCGCCGCCCCCGAGACCGTGGGCGTCGTCGCCGGCGTGCTCGACGCCCTGCAGCAGGAGCATCGGCTGATTCGGGATCGACTGGCCCGTGTGACGCGCGGGCCGGAGGCAGCCGACCGGCTGATCGAGCGGCTCGCGACCGAGGCCGGCGAAACGGCGGCGCGGCTGCGCGATCGCCGCCAGACCTCTTTCCGCTGGGTGACACTGCCCGAGCGGCTGTCCATTGCCGAAAGCCTCGACGCGATGAGGGCGCTCGAGCGCGCCGGCTTCCGCGTCGACGACATCATCGTGAATCGTGCGCTTCCGCCGTCGCGGCCATGCCCGTTGTGCGACAGGAGACGAGCGGAAGAGCGACGCGCGTTCGCGGTCATCCGCCGCCGTCTCAGCCGCCGTCGCCGCCTGCGGGTGATTCCAGCGCAATTGACCGAGCCGCGCGGTTTGGCGGCACTTGCGAGGATCGGGCGCGGGGTCGTTGGTACCAAGCTCGCCTCCACGGAGGACACGGGGGAGACCGAGGAAAAACCCTCGAAGGGCCTGGCCTCTGTGTCATCCGTGTCCTCTGTGGTGGCGAGTTCATCGCCCACTGTCTCACCCGAGTCGCTGCCTGCCATCCGTGGCGCCTCGCTGATCTTCTTCGGGGGAAAAGGGGGCGTCGGCAAGACGACGGTGGCCGCCGCGATCGCGCTTCGGATGGCGCGCGCTGTGCCGGATCGCCGGGTGCTCCTGCTCTCGACGGACCCGGCGCATTCGCTGTCCGACGTGCTCAACGTTCCCGTCCGCGACGAGCCGGCGACTGTCCGACACGGGCCAAAGAACCTGCTGATCCGCGAGATCGATGCGCCGCGCGCGCTCGCGGCGAGACGGAAGGATCTCGAGACGGCGCTGAATGAGATCGCGTCGACGCTCGCTGTCGGACCCGGCAGCGGCACCGACCTCGCGGCGGAGCTCATGAACCTCGCGCCGCCCGGCATCGACGAGCTCTTCGGCATTGTCTCCGTAGTCGACGCACGGGCTGACTATCATGCGATCCTGGTCGACACGGCGCCGACCGGACACGCGCTGCGGCTGCTCGAGATGCCTGGAGCCGCCCGCGAGTGGGTGCAGGCGCTCCTGCGGGTGTTGCTGAAGTACCGCGACCTCGCGCGTCCCGGTCAGCTGGCCCGGGAGCTTGTCGCCCTGGCCAAGTCTGTCCGTGAACTGCAGGCCCTGCTGCGCGACGCGACCCACACACGCTTCATCGCGGTGACGCGCGCCGCCGAGGTTCCTCGGCTGGAAACCGAGCGGCTGCTGAAGAGGCTGCGGCGGCTGCAGTTGTCGACGTCGGCGATCGTCGTGAATGCGCTGACGGAGAATCCGGGCGCGTGCGTCCGCTGTCGCACGACCGCGGCGGCCGAACGTCAGTCGCTGGCCGCGCTTCGTCGAACGCTGCGGCGTTCGAACCGTGCTGCGCGGCAGTGCGCTATCATCCAGACCCCGCTCGCGGCGCCCCCACCGACCGGAGTCGTAGCGTTACAGCACTGGGCCGGTCAGTGGAAGTGACAACTTAAGAAGTTAGAAGTTAGAACTTAGAACTGGCAGTTAGACACTTGGAGATGCCGAAGAAGGCCACTTACGTGTTTTGCGTGATTGCCGCCACGCGCCGTCCGCGCGTCTCAGCGAAGCTGCGCACGCTCGCCGGACTTGGTCCGGTGCGGTTGCTCGACGTCGAACGGGGGATGTACCTGGCGGTTGCCCATGCGGAGCTCCGTCAGTTCGGCGAAGCAGCCATCACGCGCGGCCTCGCCGACCTCGAATGGGTCTCCCGCGCCGCGGTGGCGCACGAAGCAGTGGTGGAATCGTTTATCAGCGCGACGGCCATTCTGCCGATGAAGCTTTTTACGATCTTCACCAGCGACGCGCGCGCGCTCGAGCACATCGCGTCGCACCGGGCACGAATCGCGTCGCTCGTCAGGCGGGTCGCCCATCATCAGGAATGGGGCGTCCGGCTCATCCTGGATCGCACTGCGGCCGAGCGCGCGGCCGCATCGTCGGCCGGAACGGCGCGCCGCGCGTCGACCGCTCGAGCCCCTGGCGTGGCCTATCTGACGCGCAAGAAGGCGCAGCGCGATGCGGCGGTCGAGCTGGCCTCGCGGGCGCGCGAAACGGTGGCGGGCCTGTACGATCGGCTCGACGCGCAGTCGACGCACGCCAGGCGCCGTTCGGCGAGCGAGCTGCCGGTGCAGGGCGGGCCGCTCCTGCTCGAGGCCGCATTCCTCGTACCGCGGACGCGCGCGACGTCGTTCAAGGCGCTGGCGGCGCGCGAGGCGCGAGCGCTCTCGAGACAGGGTTACCGGATGACCGTGAGCGGCCCCTGGCCGCCGTACACCTTCGTCCAGGATTGACGATGCCGCGTGCTCGAAAAGCGAATCGAAGGCTCACCGTCGCCGATCACGTGCTCGAGCCGCGTGAATCGACCGTGCTCGATCTCATCGACTCGCTCCTGAACAAGGGCGTGATGGCGAACGGGGAAGTGACCCTTGGTGTTGCCGGCATCGACCTCATTTATCTGCGCCTGTCGTCAATCCTCTGCGCGGCCGATCGCGTGCTTCCGCCGACCGGCGAGCCCACGACCGGGCGGCGACCGAAGCGCCGGAGCCGCCGGTGAAACGGGTCAGGAAGCCGCGGAAGGTCAGCGTCGCAAGAAAACGACGAGGCCGGCGGACGGTCGCTGCGACGCCCGTCACGGCCGCGGAGCTTCGCGCCCTGCAGCGCGAAGTGGCCAGGCGGACGGCGCCGATGCGCTGGAACCCGGACCCCGACGACGTTCAAAAGTCTGTCGCCCAGCTCGTGCTGACGATCGTCGAGTTCCTGCGAAAGCTGATGGAGCGTCAGGCGATTCGCCGGATGGAGCAAAAAACGCTGACGAAACGAGAAGTGGAAGCCGTAGGCGCGGCGCTTCTGAAGCTCGAAGAGACGGTCCGCGACATCGGCCGCCGATTCGGTCTCGCTCCCGAGGATCTGAATCTCGATCTGGGCCCGCTCGGCAAACTGATGTAGCGCGCTCGAAGCCCTATTCTCTGCGTGTTCTGCGGTTTCTGCGTTGATCGTGGTGCCAGCTCGATCGCGTCAGAGCGATCGGAGGAACGCCAGGAGGCGCTGTCGATCGTCCGCGGACAGCTGCAAGAACCCGCGCCGCGCCAGCTCGCCCTCCCGCTGGTGCCGCTGGATCGCGTCCTCGATCGTGAATGCGCTGCCGTCGTGCAGGAACGGCCGGCGGTGTCGCAACCCCCACAACGCCGGGGTCCTCATCTCCTCCGGGGCCGCCGCACCCTGCCGGATCCCGTCGCCGGTCCCGATGTCGTGCAGCAGGAGATCCGAAAAAAGTGGCACGCTCTTTCGGTGGAACACAGGATTCGAGCTCGGTCCGGTCATCAGCGCCGGCACATGGCACGACGTGCAGCCGATGGCGTCGAAGATCCGTTCGCCGTCCCGGACGACGGCATCGACGGGTCCGCGGGAAGCCGGCGCCAGGAACCGCATGAACGCCTCGAAGTTGTCGATGCCGCGACGTCGCGTGATCGGATTGCGCACGTCTTCCGGGTCCGGACGCAAGTCGCAGCGTTTCATCTGCTCCTCGGTCATTCCGAACGCGAATTCCTTCGGGAAGAGGTCGTTGGTGATCCCCATTTCGTTGCGATAGGCGTCGCCCGCGAAGGCGAGCAGCGTCGCCTGTTGCGCCTTCCAGCCGAAGCGGCCGACGCGCCGCTGGCCGGTCGCGACGTCGGTGACGATCGCGGCGCGTCCGCTCACTCCGTTGCCGTCGCGATCGAGCGGATCCTCGAGCGCGAGCAGCGTATCGTCGGCGATCGCCTCAACCAGCCCGGCGCCGAACACGGGAATTGGCGCGCGCCGCGCCACGACGTTCACGTCGGCTGGCATCACCGGCTGGCACGTGTGCTGCGGTACCGAAAAGAGGTGCATCAGCGTGTTCCCGGACGTGTCCAGGGCATCGAAGGCGCCCGCCGCGTTTCGGTAGGCGGCACGCGTCTCGAGCACCAGGCTGGTGCCGCCGATCGCCGGCACGTTGTGGCAGGCGGCGCAGCTCGTCGCGTTGAAGGCGGGACCGAGCCCGTCTTCGGCGGTCTCGACCTCGATGAAGTCTTCGAGGCCGAGCCGGAATTCGGTGAACTCTGTCGGCGTGATGCCTGCGAGCGGATCGCCCAGGACGACGGCCCGCTCCTGTCCCGCGACGAAAGCGGTCGCGATCGCGGCGACGGCCCAGGTCGCCACGCCGAATCCGAGGCGTTCGCGTCGCGTCATGGCCGATTCTTTCTGGCGGCCGGATCGCGGACCACGAGCTCGCCCCGCATGAAATGGTGGCCCGCGCCGCACATGCGCGTGCACTCGAACGTGTATCGCCCCGGCTCGGGCGCGCGGAACGAAACGGCGATCTCACCCCTGCCGCGCTTGGGGATCACCACGTTGACGCTGGTGCCGCTGATGCGGAATCCGTGCGCGGTGTCGTCGCTCTTGATGCGCAGCTCGATCTCTTCGCCGGCATCGACGACGATCTCGGATGGAGTGAATGCGAAGCGTTCCGCGCTCACGCGAACGACGCGCCGCTCGGCCTGCGAGCCGGCTTCGGCGCCCGGCAGGAGAACGGCCATCGCGACGGCGAGCGGGATCGCGTAGCGCATCAGAACCACCACCCGATGCCGATGTTGAAGCTGTTAGGTGCGGTGATCACAGAGCTCAGGCTCCGCTGCCACACGTAATCCACTTTCACCGCGATGTCCGGATCCGGGTAGTACGTGGCGCCCGCGACCCACGCGTCGCGATCGAATTGTTTCAGCGGGAGGAATCCTGACGGCATCCGGAACTGGGTGTCGAAGTTCTCGTAGCGCACGAAACCCACCAGGTCGCGGCCAGGGCCCTGCGCCCACACGCGGTACGCGCCCTCGGCGTAGAAGCCTCGCAGCGCCTTCGCGATATTGGGCGACACGCCAGTGAGCTGTCCGGCCACTTCATTGAGCCGTTCGGCATCGGCGATCGACACCTGCGCGAACTCGCCGCGAAGCTCCAGGCGATCGCGCTTGTATCGGACATCGGCCTCTCCGATACGGACCTGGACGTCGAGCTGTGGAGCCAGGAAGCTCGATTTACCGCTCCACGCGCTCGCCGCGAGCGTCAGTCCCGGAACGCCGACATACTCCGCGCGACCCGTGTAGGCCACGTTGCGGACGTCCGACCGCGAGCCTTTCTGGCGTCCGTTTCGAATGCCTTCGTCAGCGGAGAACTCGAGGGCGTTGAGCGGCGCCATGACGTACGCGCGGTACCGGAACCCGCGGCCGATTTCGCCGTGGACGCCCGCGCCGTTCTCGAACCACGTGGACGGGATGATGACCGTGTCGACGAATGGCCGTTCGACGCCGTGATAGACAGGCGGCTCGTGACGCTCGTTGATGATGCCCATCGGCACGAGCAGCATGCCCGCGCGGACGTTGAACGATCGCTTCAGCAGGAAATCGACGTACGCCTGTTCCAACTCGACTTCGCCGCCTTGTTCGAGCCCTTCGACGAAAGCGTGCTCCAACTCGAGCTCGGCGACGAAACGAATCCGCGGCGAGAAGCTGTGATTGACGATGAGCACGAATCGATGGAAGTCGAGCACGCCGTTCTCGGCTTCGGCCTTGTTGAAGTGAAAGTCCATGTAGCCCGAGATGGGCCCCGTCGATGACGAACCGGCTTCTCCGGCCGGAGTCTGCGCCGCAGCCGCGAGGGGCACGACGAGAGCCAGCCAGCCCGCCATGCAGATTGACCAATCAAATTTCATATTTTGATGAGTCATAATACGGTCCGGCGCTGCCATCGTCAAGCCCAAACGGCTTTTTTAGGGGCGCTCGATATGATGCCCTTCTGATGCACTCGCGCCGCGCCGCCATTCGTGCGCTCGGTCTCGCGCTGGCCTATGGAGCCACAACGGCGATCGCCGCGCGAGCCGCCGACGCGACGACCTTCGCGCACCAGGTTGCGCTCAGCTATCACGTCGATCCTCATCACGTCCTCGCGGCGGACATCGACCGCGACGGCGACCTGGACGTGCTGGCCGCGACCGATCGCGGATTCATGGTCTGGGTGAACGACGGCGCCGGCCGGTTCATATCGCGGGCGCCCAAGCCTCGCCCGCTCGTTGACGGTCAGCCGGCCGGCAACTCGTGGAATGGCGCCGAGTCGCTCGATCATGAAACGATTCAGAGCGAGTCGATTCCCATCGTCGCCTCCTTCGCGCACGCGCCTCCCGACGACGACGCCCGATCCACCGCTGCCTTCGACGCCCTCATCCGCGGACGTTCGGTCTTCGGCTGCCGCACTCCTCGCGCCCCGCCCTCCGTCTAGACCCGATTTCAATTCGAGACCGTCGCCAACCCATCACCCGATGAAGGGCTGTCATGTCACGTGTGTTTTCGTACGTTCTCGCGGGCTGTGTGTGGGCCTCTCCCGCCTCGGCGCAGCCGCTGACGATCGCAGCGGCGATTGATGAAGCGATTCAGCGCAACCTCTCGCTGCTGGCGGCTCGAAGCAGTCTCACGATCGCCGACGCGCAATTGATCTCGGCGCGGTTACGACCGAACCCGGTGGCGAGCGTCAGCGCCGATCATCTCGACGTGCTGGGCACCGGATTCGACGAGACGAACAACGGCGGCCCAGCGGAGATCGCCGTGCGCATCGACGTTCCGCTCGAACGCGGCGGCAAGCGCGACGCGCGAATCGCCGTCGCGGCGGCCGTCAGATCGGAAGCTGAGGCGCAGTTTGCGGACGCCGTTCGGACGCTCCGGCAGGACGTCACGCTCGCCTGTGTCGACGTCATGGCGGCGCAGGCTTTGCACGCCCTCCTGACCGACACGCTGCGAACGTACGAAGAGCTCGCCCGCGTGAACAGGGCGAGGGTCGTCGCCGGATCGATTCCGGGTTTCGAGGCCACGCGATCCGAAGTGGCGATGCTTCAGTTTCGAGCGACAGTCGTTCGAGCCAATCTCGACCTCGCGAAGGCCGCAGCGCAGCTGAGGACGCTGCTCGGCCGTCCGCCTGAGTCTCCGCTCGAAATCGTCGATGCCCTGGCGATGGCCGGAGGCGAACGGACCGCGGACGATGTCGCCGCCGTGGAGTCGCTCGCGCTTCGATCGCGGCCCGACCTTCTGGCGCTTCAGCTCGCGCAGGCGCGGTCAATCGCGGACCTGCGACTGCAGGAGGCCCTCGGCCGGGTCGACTACACAGTCGGCGCCGAATACCGACGACAGCAGGGCCTCTCCGGTCGATCGAATTCCCTGGGGTTCTTCTTCAGCACGCCGCTCCCGCTCTTGAATCGCAACCAGGGCGAGATTGCGCGCGCCGGTGCAGAGCGCGGTCAGGCCAGCCAGCTGATTGCGGCGCGGCGCGCACAAGTGATCGCCGACGTGCGCAGCGCGCATCACGACTACATGGTGACGCGCGATCTCGTCGCGGGAATCGAGCGCGATCTGCTCGTGCCGGCCGGTCGAGCGCGCGACATCTCCTCCTACACCTACAAAGTCGGAGGCGGGACGCTCCTCGAAGTGCTCGACTCTCAGCGCGCCTTCAACGAGACGATGCAGACCTACGTGGACGCGCAGGCCAACCTGCGGCGCACGATCGCGCGGCTGAACGCCGCTGCCGGAACCGAGGTAGCTCGATGAACCGTCCGAACAGGCTCGTGTGCGTGGTGGTGCTGGGTTGCGTCGCGCCGACAGGCGCAGGCTGCCGCGGCCGCGCCGCAACGCCGTCGGCGTCCGACGAGGACGCGGTCGCCCGACCAGCGCCATCGGGCGAGATCGCGCTCGATTCGAAGATGCTGGCATCAATCAAGGTGGACACGATCGGGGAAAACGCCCCGAGCGGGCGCCTCGAGGTGGCCGGCAAAGTGCAGTTCGATGAGGACCGCGTCGCGCGCGTGCTGGCGCCGCTGTCGGGTCAAGTCGTCGATCTCCAGGTGAAACTCGGCGACCCGGTCCGCAAAGGACAGACCATCTGCGTCCTGGGCAGTCGCGACGCCGCCACGGCTGCGGGCGAGCACATCGAGAGCCGCAAGGACCTGGAGCTCGCGGAAAAGAACGCCTCGATGGCCGCGGACCTCTTCGAGCACCAGGCGGCCTCGAGGATGGCGCTTCAACAGGCGGAGAGTGATCTGGCCAAGGCGCGCGCGCGTGTCGCGCGGACCGAGGAAGCGCTTCGCGTGCTCGGGCTCGCCGTTCAGGACGACGTCGCCAGATTCAACGGCCGCGTGCCGATTCGCGCCCCGATTACCGGCGTCGTCATCGAGCGTCGCGTGACCGACGGTCAATTCGCGCCGGCGGACGGCACGCCGCTGATGACGCTGGCGAACCTCGACGCGGTGTGGGTGATCGGCGATCTCTTCGAACGGGATCTCCGGTTCGTCCGACGCGGCCAGCCCGCGATCGTGACGACCAGTGCGTATCCCGGCGAGCGGTTCGAGGGCAAGGTCAATTACATCAGCGAATCGATCGACCCCGCTTCGCGCACGGCAAAGGTGCGCGTCAGCGTGGCCAACCCCGTGGGTCGGCTGAAGCCGGAAATGTATGCCGCGGTCGCACTCGCGGTCGCCGGAGACGAGCGCGTGCCCACCGTGCCGGCCGACGCGATCTTCACCGAAGATGGCCGCACCTTCGTCTACGTGGAGCTCGGTCCCGGCCGGTTCACGAGGCGGACCGTGGAGGTGGCCGCCGGCGAGGGTCCCAGCCGCAGGGTTCTCACCGGTCTTCGCATTGGCGAACGCATCGTCGTGGACGGCGCGCTCCTGCTGCGGCAGGAAGAACAACAGCGGGCGAGCTGATGGTCCGGAAGCTCGTCGCCTTTGCGCTGTATCAACCGCTCTTCCTGTCGCTGGTGACGCTCCTGTTCATCGGGGCGGGCATCGTGGCGTTTCGATCGCTGCCGGTCGAGGCGTTTCCGGACGTCACCGACGTGCAGGCCACGGTGATCACGCTCGTGCCCGGTCACGCGGCGGAGGAGGTGGAGAAGCAGGTCACGATTCCGCTCGAGATCGTGCTGGCCGGCGTCCCGCATGCGGTGCGGATGTTCTCGCACACGCAGTTCGGCCTCTCGTTTCTCACGATCACCTTCGACGATCAGGTGGACGACTACTTCGCGAGGCAGCGCGTGCTCGAGCGGCTGCAACAAGCCGATCTTCCTCCGAACATCCAGCCGCAGCTGGCGCCCCTGTCGACGCCGGTCGGCGAGCTGTACCGCTTTCGCCTCGTGTCGGACCATGCGAATCCGACGGAGCTGCGCGGCATCGAGGACTGGGTGGTCGAGCGTCAGCTGAAGATGGCGCCCGGCGTGGCCGACGTGGTCAGCCGCGGCGGTTTCATCAAGCAGTATCAAGTGCACGTCGACCTCGCACGGATGAAGGCCTACGGCGTCGTGCTGCAGCAGGTCTTCACGGCGCTCGGTCGCGGCAACGTGAACGCCGGCGGGAACTACATCGAACAGGGAGAGCAGCAGTATCTCATTCGCGGCGTGGGTCTCCTGCGATCTCCCGACGACATCGGCACGATCGTCGTGACCGAACACGGCGGCACGCCCCTGCTGATTCGTGACATCGCGGACGTACGCGTCGGCGCGGTGCCACGCCAGGGCCTCGTCGGGCGAAATGACGACGACGAGATCGTCGAGGGGATCGTCCTGATGCGCAAGGGCGAGAACCCGTCAGAGGTGTTGACCGAGGTCAAGGCACGCGTCGAGCACCTGAACGCGTCGATTCTGCCCAAGGGCGTACGGATCGCGTCGTATTACGATCGCTCGACGCTCATCCAGACGACGTTGACGACGGTGTTTCGCAACCTGCTGGAGGGCGCGCTTCTGGTGACGCTGGTGTTGTACGTGTTTCTGCGCAACGGGCGGGCCGCCGGAATCGTTGCGGTCGTGATTCCGCTGGCGCTCCTCGCAACCTTCATCGGCCTGCGCCTCCGCGGCATCCCGGCCAACCTGCTGTCACTCGGCGCCATGGATTTCGGGATCATCGTCGACGGCGCCGTCATCGTCGTCGAGAACGTTTTCCGGACGCTCGCGAATCAGGGCACCGAGCGGGATCGCGAGTCGGTGCGGCAGGCCATTCTCGACGCCACCGCACAGGTCGGCCGGCCCACGCTTTTTTCGATGCTCATCATCATCGTGGCGCACATTCCGATTTTCACGCTGCAGCGGCACGAGGGTCGTATCTTCGCGCCGATGGCGTACACCGTGACGTCGGCG
>Ga0114129_10001578_pt1 | contig 30952 bp, 25 predicted proteins | sample RhiMetdeltSRZDD1_FD_80071 | JGI IMG/M metagenome (GOLD analysis project Ga0114129, IMG submission 80071) | Populus rhizosphere microbial communities from Tennessee, USA - Rhizosphere MetaG P. deltoides SRZDD1 (version 2) (version 2) | ecosystem: Host-associated > Plants > Roots > Rhizosphere >...
CACGCTGAAACCTGAGATTCTTTACCGCTGTGACTGCGACCAACCTGACGATGTTCCGGCGCGAGATCGCTTGGGATTGCCGCTTCTTCCTCGGCGATCGACCGTGTATCTGGCACAAACGGACAGGCGCGCTCTGCACGTGTGATCGGTATGAACCTGTGGAAGAGCGCATCCTGATCGTGAAACTGGACGCCATGGGCGACGTCCTGCGATCAACAGCGCTCCTGCCGCCACTGGCGGAGGTCCACCCCCGAGCGGCTGTGACTTGGGTCACTCGGAAGGAATCGGTTCCACTGCTTCAGCAGAACCCGTACGTTTCGGAAGTGCTCGAGCTGGGACCCGACGCAATCGCCCAGCTCCAGACGCGGGTCTTCGATCGCGTCATCAACCTGGACGCCGCGAAGACGAGTGCGGCACTCGCCACGGCCGCGCGATCGAATCGGAAGGATGGCTTTGTGCTGAACGAGCGAGGGTACGTTCAGCCGACAAACGATGCAGCCAGGGCGTGGCTGGAAGCCGGATTGTTCGACGACATCAAACGGCTCGGCACCGCGACATATCAGGATCGGATGGCGGACATTCTGGGCCTGGCCGGGCGACGACATTGTTACGTGTTCGACCTGGGAGCCGACGAGCGCGCGCATGCCGCGCGTCACCTCGAATCGATCGGCCTTGACCTTCGACGGCCGATCATTGGACTCAACACGGGTGCTGGAGGCCGCTGGCCCCTCAAGCAGTGGCGTGAGGACGGATACCTGAGCCTCATCGACCGGCTCACCGATCGGGAAGACGTCCAATTCCTTCTCCTTGGCGGGCCCTCCGAGGAGGAACGAAACGCCAGGCTCAAGAGGAACACAAACGTTCCGCTGTTCGATCCTGGCTGCAACAACACCGTCCGTCACTTTGCTGCGCTGCTCAATCAGAGTAACGTGGTAGTGACTGGCGACACGCTGGCGATGCACTTGTCGCTGGCCCTTGGACGGCGAACGGTCGTCCTCTTCGGCCCGACGAGCGCTGCAGAAATCGAGCTCTACGGCCTCGGCGAGAAGGTAGTCCCCGACATGACGTGCCTAAGTTGCTATAAGACGAGCTGCGATTTTTCGCCGAACTGCATGGACCTGATCTCTACTGAGATGGTTGAGCGGGCGGTCCTGAGGCAACTGGCGATCGCGCGGAACTCGGATCCGTCGCACGTCTCGGAGGGCACCGTCCTTACACTGCGAGCAAAACAGTAAACCGGGCCGACGCGACATGCCGTTGCATGCACAGACAGTCAGTGGATATTCTCGCGTCACGGCGGTGCCTCAGACATCGTCCATCGCAACGGTCCAGCGGATTTCTCCCCTCCAAGACCCGCGCTGGAAGGAGTTCATCGAAAGGCATCCACACGCCTCTATCTATCACTCGCCCGGGTGGCTAGAGGCACTTCAGAGAACCTATGGGTACGAACCGATCGTCCTGACGACTGCCGCCCCTGGCGAGGAGCTCCAAAACGGGATTCCGTTCTGTCGAATTCAAAGCTGGCTAACGGGAAAGCGGACGGTGTCGCTTCCCTTTTCGGATCACTGCCAACCGCTAATCAGCGGCGACGACGACCTTCTGCTTCTTCTGGCCGGACTCCAGGCCGAACCAAGTACGGGCAAAGACGCGTATTTCGAAATTCGCCCCCTTACCCTCCCATCGCGGACTCAGATCGAGTTCGTGAAATCTCAGAGTTTCTGCTTCCACTCTCTGGATCTGCGTCCTAGTCTTCCGGAACTCTTTCAGCGCCTCCATAAGGATTGCGTCCAGAGAAAGATCCAGCGTGCAAGACGGGAGGGACTCCGATGTGAAAGCGGCCGATCCGAGTCGTTGGTTCGTCAGTTCTACCAGTTACACCTGCAAACCCGACGGCGACGTGGGGCGCCGCCGCAGCCCTATACGTGGTTCCGCAACTTGATCGAGTGCATGGGCGACAAGCTCAAGGTGTGGGTGGCCTCCAAGAACGGGCGTGCGGGTGCCAGCATCCTCACACTCCGCCACCGCAACAGCCTGGTTTACAAGTACGCCGCTGCCGATCGGCTGAGCAGCCGCTTCGGAGGCATGCAGCTGATCATGTGGAGCGCCATCGAAGAGGCGAAGGCCGATGGCCTGTTGGAATTTGATCTGGGCCGATCCGACCTCCATGACAGCGGGCTGATCGACTTCAAAGACCGCTGGGGTGCCGCACGCTCAGAGTTGACGTATCTGCGTTCCGGAACAGCCAGCCGGAGGCCGAAGCCGATGGTGGTGCTGAGCGTTGCGAAACGTATAAGCACGTTTGCCCCAGCGCGGCTGGTCGCCGCGGTGGGACGCGCGTTGTACCGACACCTGGGATAGCGAGCCATTGCGTATCGAAACGCAGAAGCCTTGATTATTCCCTTTCACTAAGCCGACGCAGCAGCCAACACGTCATTCTCGGATGGCTCTACCCACAGTTGCCACGGAGCATTTCCGCGCGCGTAGATTTCTTCGAGTTGCTGTCGATCTTTGAACGTGTCCATTGACATCCAAAAGCCGTCATGCTGGTAGGCACGCAGTCGTCCGCAACTAATGAGCCGGCCGAACGGCTCGTTAACCAGCTCCTCGCCCTGTCGGAGATAGTGGAAGATTTCGCGCCGGAACATGAAGAATCCGCCGTTTATTCGGAGCGGCGAACACTGGATAGGCTCGATCCCTGTAACAAGGCCGTCTGGCGTTGTCGATATGAGGTGGTAACTGAGATTCGGCTTGACGCTCGCGAAGCTTGCGATTGCGTCGTGGCGACGGAAGTGTTCGAGCTGTGTCGGCAGCGGCAGATCGCTGAGCCCGTCGCTGTAGTTGGCCAGGAATTCCTCGTCACCGCCGACAATCCGCTCGACGGCTTTTAGCCGTTGCGCGATGTTGGACTGTTGTCCGGTTTCCACGAACGTGATTTTCCAGTCGTGGATGTCGCTGGCCAACAGGTCGAGCTTCTTGCCTCCCTCGGACAAAACGAAGTCGTTCGAATGGCACTCACTGTAGTCGAGAAAATACTTCTTGATCACATCACCACGGTATCCGAGGCAGAGCACGAAGTCCTTGTGCCCAAAATGAGCGTAATACTTCATCACGTGCCAGAGAATCGGGCGGTACCCGATCGAGACCATCGGTTTCGGTACATTTTCGCCGGCTTCTCGGATTCGCATTCCAAGTCCGCCGCAAAAGAGCACGACCTTCATCCTGACCCCTCCAGCGATCCCAGTCTTTCTCGTAGGAACAAGCTTGTTGCAGCGTGTGCGCTGCCACGAGCTGTCCAGTGCAACCAGAGATGTCGAGAGCTCGCTTATTTAGCAAGTTGGTTGCCGCGCAGATCCGGTGGCCAAACAGACGAACGGTGACCTTTATTGCCGACGCAAGGGCACGAGGAGCTGGAAACTGTTCGACTTTTGAAGGCTCGTAGCGGGGAGGCAGACTTTAGTCACGCATTTCAGTGGCTTTGTGGCTTCTCCGTCAAGTCAGTGAATGGCGCCACGACCAAGACATTAAGTCTTCCAATCAGACGACATTTGTCCCTCCGGCCAGCACATCTTCATCCAACTGGCACGCTAAGTCACTCATACAACGGCACTTGGATAGATTCCCTTCAGAAACTGCCGCCTGGGATGGGGTTTGCCTTCTCTTCCTGAGAAGTCGCCTTAGGCTCAAGCCCCACCGGAACACGTTCGGCGGCGCTTTGTAAGTCACAGGGCGAAGCTATGCTCGCCGCGCCATCCGCAGAATCATCCGGCAACTACCTTTCGGCAAAAGAAGGCCTCGGCGTATTTCGTCGGCGACGCGCACTCGACGCCGCGGAGCCGCATGACCGACAGGAAGGTGTCGCGGGAAAACCAATGCTTGTTCGACTGGGTCTCAAAGAACCGGCACAAATGATCGACTTTCTTCTGGCAGATTTCCTCATCCAAAGGAACGAAGAAATTGGGGATTCCGAAGTCGCCGTCGTATTTGGGAATCTCGTACTCCAAAATCAGATGGTTCCTGAACGTATTCCACGCGAGGTCCGAAAGAACTCGATGGTCCTGATGACGGTCGTCTCGATAATGCGTCAGAACTAAGTCCGGAGAGAACGTACTTTGTATCTTCTCGAAGTACTCCTTGATACGGATCCCTTGGGCCGGGAAGTAACTGCCGCGGAATCGCTCGACCACGATCTTCTTCTTGAGCGACCCGTTCAGGAATGCCCTCGCGCTAGCGCGCGCCTCACGAGCCCTGCCGCCTTCGGCGCTGAATACGACCCACAAGACATTCAGCCGCTCGTGGTCGCGGATCAACTTGAGCAGCGTGCCGCCGCAGCCAATCTCGATGTCGTCCGCGTGCGCACCAAGGCACAGGATGTTCCTGACTTCCTTGAAGTTGAATTCAATCATCTGGTAACAGTGTCTTCGTGTGTCAAAGACTCACCACGTAGTCTGGCCATCCGGCGTCGGCGTCCGAGATCACGCTCACCGCTAGAGGCCAGGAGATGTCAAAGGCTGGATCGTTGTAGCGCACGCCGCTCGCGGCGTCTGCTGCATATCGCGCAGACGTCAGATAGTACATCTCGGTATTGTCAACGAGCGTCTGATAGCCGTGCGCGAACCCCTCAGGGACGTAAAGCATCAGTGCATTGTCTGCCGAGAGCTCGGCACCAAACCACTGCCGATGTGTCGGTGACTCCGGCCGCAAATCGACCATGACATCGAAAATCGCCCCGCGCGTACAGCGAACAAGCTTGGCCTCCTGGTATGGAGGCGCCTGGTAGTGCAGCCCACGCAGAGTCCCCTTGGTGGAGCTAAACGCCACATTGAGCTGCACCATGTGCGCAGTAAGCCCGTGGCTCGCGAGTTCCTCCTCGCACCACCCTCTGGCGAAGAATCCCCGGCGATCCTCGATTTTTCGAATAGAGACGAGAAAAGCTCCCTTGAGCTTCGTCTCTATGAATTCCATAGCGTGAACTCGTCTGCAGTTTGCCGCGCAGCCATCGACCGCACGATTGCAACGGCCGTGCTGGATTGTAGCCTAGGAGTTCTAGGTTCTCTCATTTGCTAGAAAGGGACAGAAGTGCAGGTTGATACCGTGCTTCAAGAACTCGAATCGACCGGCAAACCAATCCGCGTGGGAATGGTTGGCGCCGGCGCTACAGGCCGCGCCATCGCACTGCAACTCGGCACACCGCCGGCGGGGGTACGCCTGGTCGCAATCGCGAATCGCACCATTACGAACGGCGAACGCGCATGGCGCGAGGCAGGGGTCACCGAGTGGTATCGCGCCGCGTCAGCTCGCGAGGCCGCGTCGGCGATTGCGCGGCAAATGCCCGTGCTCTCGGAGGATCCGTCAGTCCTCGCGACCTGCGACGGCATCGACGTGCTCGTCGAGGTCACCGGTACCATCGGACCCGCCGCGAGTGTCGTGCTCGAGGCGTTCCAGCACGGCAAGGACGTCGTGCTCGTGAACGCTGAGCTCGACTCACTTCTAGGTCCGATTCTGAAATACAAGGCCGACCAGGCCGGAGTCGTACTCACCCATACGGACGGCGACGAACCGGGCGTAGCGATGACTCTCTTGCGCTACCTCCGGACGCTCGGACTGCGTGCCGTGGCGGCTGGAAACATCAAGGGCATGGTGGACTATTACCGAAACCCTGAAACCCAGCGAGCGTTTGCGCTCAAGCACGAGCAAGACCCCAAGAAGGTCACGTCGTTTGCGGACTCGACCAAGCTGTCGATGGAGGCCACAGTGCTGGCGAACGCGACCGGGTTCCGCGTCGGCCGGCGTGGCATGTTTGGCCCAGCATGTGAGAACGTCCGGGACGTGGCCGGTCTACTGCCGGCGGATCGGATGCTCGAGACCGGCCTCGTCGACTACGCGCTCGGCTGCGCGCCGCACACGGGGGCGTTTGTCGTCGTTCATGAGAGCTCGCCGCTGAAGCAGGTGCAGCTTGCCTACTACAAGCTGGGGGCTGGTCCTTTCTATGTCTTTTACACGCCGTTCCATCTGCCCCACATTCAGATCGTTTCGACGATAGGGCGAGCCGCCGTGCTTCGCGATCCGACGGTGGCGCCCCTTGCAGGCCCGGTTTGCGAGGTTGTCGCGGTTGCCAAGCGCGATCTCAAGGCCGGCGAACGCCTGGACGGCATCGGCGGGTTCTGTACCTACGGACTGATCGACAACGCTGCCGCGGCGCGAGCGGGCGCGGCGCTACCAATCGGTCTCTCCGAAGGCTGCGTGTTGCGCCGGAACGTTTCGAAGGACGCAGTCCTGTCGCTGCAAGACGTGAACGAGCCCGGCGAGGAACGCCTCGTCCAAGACCTTTGGGAGGAGCAGAACAGACGCTGGCCTGGCGGCTCCCAAGCCTTTCGAACACCGTTGGTCGGCGATGCGCACGCGGCCGGCATCGGCTCACGGCAGTGACGCTCACCCGGTCATTCTGGAAACGCCGGCGCGTGTTTTTGACCGGCCACACAGGCTTTAAAGGAAGCTGGTTGTCGCTCTGGCTCTGCGCCTTGGAAGCCGACGTGACGGGGTATGCGCTCAACCCACCGACACAACCGAGCCTGTTCGATCAGGCGAAGGTGGCGGGCGTTCTCCGATCGGTCACCGGGGATATTCGGGATTTTCAACGGCTCAGGGCCGCGATCGCGGAATGTCGCCCAGAAGTGATTATTCACATGGCGGCGCAATCCGTCGTGCGGCGCGGCTACGAAGACCCGATCGAGACGTACGCGTCGAATGTCATGGGAACCGTCCACCTCTTCGAGGCGCTGCGCGAACTCGAACAACCCTGCGTGGTGGTCAACGTCACCAGCGACAAGTGCTACGAAAACCGAGAGTGGGCATGGGGATATCGCGAGAACGAGCCCATGGGCGGGCGCGATCCGTACTCGAATTCGAAGGGTTGCGCCGAACTCGTCACGGCAGCGTTCAGAGAATCCTACTTTCCTGCGGCGTCGTTCGACCGTCACGGTGTGGCTATCGCGACCGCTCGAGCGGGAAACGCGATCGGCGGCGGCGACTGGACCAAGGACCAACTCATTCCCGACCTGATGAGAGCCTTCCTGGAGCGCCGCTCATGCCCGATCAGGAATCCCTCCGCAATTCGCCCTTGGCAATTCGTGCTCGAACCGCTTCGGGGGTACCTCATGCTCGCTGAGCGGCTTGCGGGCGACGTGAAGCGGATCGGCACTGGCTGGAACTTTGGTCCTGCCGAGGGCGATGCCAAACCGGTTTCCGTCCTGGCCGACGAAGCGGTGCGATTGTGGGGCGATGGCGCCTCGTGGGTTCACGACACCGATTCTCATCCGCGTGAGTCTCATTTCCTCAAGCTGGACGCATCAAAGGCAAAGGCGTGTTTGGGCTGGTATCCAGCCCTTCCGCTCAATCAAGCGCTGGTCTGGATTGTCGAGTGGTACCGAGCCCTCACCGCCGGAGACGATCTCCAACGCCTGACCCGGATGCAGATCGAACGCTACGAAGCCCTCCTGGACAACTGACATCAGGGAGTGTCGAACATTCATGTCGATGCCTAACATCGTGGTTCTCGGAAGTGGTATGGCCGGATTTGGCGCTACCCATAGGCTGCATGCCGAGGGGCTTTCGGCAGTGATGTACGACAAGAATCCGTACCATGGGGGACACACAGCTTCGTTCCGATCCGAGAGCGGTTTTCTTTTTGATCTCGGTCCGCACATCTCATACACGAAGGATCCGCGAATCCAGGAACTGCTCGCCGACAGCGTGGACCAACGATACGAGACGCTTCAGATCAGCCTGAACAACTACTGGCGTGGCTACTGGCCGATTCACCCGGTGCAGCTTCACCTCCACGGGCTGCCGCACGATTTGGTTATCAAAATCATCACCGATTTCGTCGAGGAACAGCATGCTCCGGAACGGCCGGTGAAGAACTACGCGGATTGGCTGCTGGCGAGCTTCGGTCGGACATTTGCCGAACAGTTCCCGATGACGTACACGCGCAAGTACCATCTGACCACGGCCGACAACATGAGCACCGATTGGCTTGGCCCGCGTATCTACCGGCCCAGTCTGGAGGAGGTGCTGCGGGGCGCGCTCTCGCCTTCGGCGCCGAACGTCCACTACATCACGCACTTCCGCTACCCGAGCGACGGTGGGTTCGTGCGCTATCTGAATAAGTTCGTTCCAATGGGAAATCTGAACCTCGATCACGAACTCGTTTCACTCGACCCTGTCGCGCGGCAGTTGACATTCTCAAACGGCGTCGTCGCCTCGTACGACTCGCTCGTCTCGTCCGTTCCGCTGCCCGAACTCATTCGCATGATCTCTGGTGCGCCTCCCGATGTCGTGGAGGCAGCGCGGCGGCTCGCCTGCTCGACCTGCGTCCTGGTAAACATCGGTGTTGACCGCGAAGACCTCTCGAGCTCTCAGATGACCTATTTCTACGACGAGGACATCTGCTTCACGCGCATCGGTTTCCCGCACATGCTTTCGGCGCGCAATGCGCCGCCAGGAACCGGGAACATCCAAGCCGAAGTGTACTTCTCGGACAAGTACAAGCCGCTGACGAACGAACCGAGCGATTGGATCGAGCCAGTCATTAGGGACTTGCAACGCTGTGGTGTGTTGCGTGAGAACGACCGCATCCTGTTCCGGTCGGCGATGAAGCTGAAATACGCCAACATCATCTTCGATCTTGAACGCGCCGCGGCGGTGAAGACGGTTCACGAGTATCTGGACGAGATCGGCGTCGCCTACTGCGGCCGATACGGCGAGTGGGGTTATCTCTGGACCGATGAGGCCTTCAAGAGTGGCGAGAAGGCCGCTGAAAAAGCTTTGGCACGGGTGCAAACTGCCACGGCACTCGCGTAGTGCCATGGTGAAAGCACTGTCCGAAACCGCCGCAACGACAGAGACGCAGAAGGATAACGCGTGAAGGATTTAAAGGAGAAGACGATTCGCGCCGGGTCCGCCAGGATTGGCGCTCAGGCCGCAAATTTTCTGCTGCGTCTGGGATCTCTGATGGTGTTGTCTCGGCTGCTGAGCCCGGAAGACTTCGGCTTGGTGGGCATGGTTACGGCTGTCACTGGTGTTTTGTCGTTGTTCCGGGATTTCGGGCTTTCGGCCGCTTCCGTGCAACGCGCGAACGTGACCGAAGAGCAGTCTTCAACTTTGTTTTGGGTCAATTTACTGGTAGGAGGGATCCTGACCGTTGTCTCGGCGGCAGTGGCGCCACTTGTCACCAGTTTCTATCACGAGCCTCGACTTTTCTGGGTCACGCCTGTTGTCGCTGTTGGATTCCTTCTCAATGGCGCCGGCGTCCAACACTCCGCGCTGCTCCAGCGCCAGATGCGCTTTACCGCCCTGGCGTTTATCGAAATCCTCTCGTTAGTCCTCAGTACCATCACAGCCATCGCCATGGCCAAGTTCGGCTACACGTATTGGGCACTGGTGGCGATGACTGTGAGTGCTCCACTGACTAATACACTCGCTTTGTGGTTGACCACTTCGTGGATACCTGGACTGCCGCACCGCGGAGTTGGAATTAGATCCATGATGCGTTATGGCGGCACGATGACATTGAACGGCCTCGTTTTGTATGTGGCCACGAACTGCGACAAAGTATTATTGGGTCGATTTTGGGGAGCCGAGGCGATCGGAATATACGGCCGCGCCTACCAGTTGATACGGATACCTACTGACAATCTCAATTCTGCAGTCGGCGGCGTGGCGTTCGCGGCTCTATCGCGGCTCCAGGATGATCCGGACCGCCTTAAGCGCTATTTCCTTAAGGGCTATTCTGTCGTCGTCGCTCTGACGCTGCCGATCACTATCACCTGTGCTCTTTTTGCCGACGACTTGATTCTCGTACTACTTGGCCCTAAGTGGAGAGATGCGGCCGGGATCTTTCGATTGCTGGCACCGACCATTCTTGTCTACGCCATCGTCAATCCGTTGGGTTGGCTGCTCAATGCGATCGGCTTCGTTGGGCGTGGACTGAGGATCGCTTTGGCGTTCGCACCCTTCGTGATTGTGGGCTACCTGATCGGGTTGCCTTACGGACCTAACGGCGTGGCTCTCGCGTACTCAGTGGTGATGACGCTCTGGGTGATCCCGTTTGTCGCCTGGGCGGTGCACGGCACCATGATTTCCTTCTGGGATATCGTGCGGGCGTTGGGCCACCCGCTGGGATCCAGCATCGTGGCCGGCAGCGTTGCCTTTGGAGCAAGGTCCATCTTCGGACCAATGTTGTCTCCTGTACCGCGCCTGATCCTCGAGGGGAGTATCCTTCTCCTTACGTACACTGCACTGCTCTTGTTCGCCGCAGGACAGAAGTCAGTCTATATGGACATCATTGCCAGATTACGAGGGCCTTCATCAGCTACGGATAAGCGTCTGGCGTCGGCATGAACAGGGCGCGCCATTCCACGAAGGACAGCGAGATCTGGCTGGAACGCGTCAAACCCCGATTAAGGCCAGAGGCCCCTCACTCACCGAAAAGGCTCAGGCGTGTAAGTGTTGCACGGAATGAACGGAATGACGATACGGTGTTGCAGGGCCAAATTCGTCATACCCCCGACATTTACGTGACATTGGCCCAAACGTCTGACGAATCGGTCCATCAAACTACCCGGTATCCTTATTGCTTCTCTCCAGGAACCGGTGAACCGAGTGAGGAGTGCGAACAGCTGACTTTGAACCCGCCCAACACGCCACGATAGTTTTCGGTGCGCCAATGCGTGCAACATTCTTTAAGAGAGCTCTGATGGGCGCGATGTTCGCGCTCGCATGCCTTACTGTCCTTCAGGCGTTCGGAACGTACACCACAAATTTTCCATCGTCCGAGAACCCCATCTCAGAAGGTGGCAAATGGATCAACGGTAAGGCTGCCGGCCTCGATTGGTCCAACGTTTCAACAACACCAGGACTCGCCTTCGGCACGCAAACTGGTTCCGGCGGCTACAACGACTCGCTGGCAGTCATGCAGGGCACCTGGGGACCGGATCAAACGGCCAGCGGCACCGTTCACTCGGTCAACCAGGTTGGCGGTGTTGTGTACGAAGAGGTCGAGATTCTTCTCCGCTTTTCGATCACGCCGCATGTCGCAAGGGGTTACGAGATCAACTTCAGGGCAATCAATTCGTCTGAATCGTACAACGAAATAGTGCGCTGGAACGGTCCTCTAGGCAGTTTTACATATCTGGACAGGCGCGCCGGAAGCGTGGCCGGCATCAGGAGCGGCGACGTCGTCAAAGCCACGATCGTCGGAAACACAATCACGTCGTACATCAATGGCGTAGCGAAGTTCTCCGTGACCGACTCGACCTTCCCAACCGGCAACCCTGGAATGGGATTCTTTCTCGACGGTGCGAGCGGTGTGAACAGTAATTACGGATTCACAAACTTCACTGCAACGGATGGAGGAGCACAGCCGCCGTCGGCCCCGAAGAATCTTCGAGTCGTCAGTCTGCTAGCTCCTTGGTCGTTAGACCCCTTCATCGCCGGTTATCCTGGACCTGGTCGCCCTTCACATTAAAGCGCGCACTCGGCCAACCTACACGAGCCGAGCTGAAAGTGTGAGGCGCGAGATCTGAACCGTCTGCCTTAGGCCCGATTTTCGCAGGTACTCTGTAGCTTCACACATCAGCGAGATCACGCTGGTTCCGCTGACTCGAAGGTCCCCGTCACGTTTCGATCGGGAACCTTTACCCGCACGCCCATCTTCGATAAAAGCTGTGCCGAGGTTTGGCGTACTCACAAGTTGTCGTCGGGAAACGCTACCTATCCGCTACCGGACACGAAGTCGAGGTCGTCGACTGCACCGACTATCGGTCGACTTTGCGGTCTGGACGAACACCTGTTGAAGCCTTTAGTTCATCTGCTGATGACCGCGGAGCAGCAACCAGCGCCGCCGGCGACGAGTCGCGTCGGCGGTCATCGAGATTTGACTTGATGGCTCCGCGTCCGACTGCAGCTGCGTTGCCTCACGTTGACTCCTCCCGGGAGTACGTCAGTGAGGCGCATTCGTTCGGCAACCTCAAAAGCCAAGCGATCTCCGGTGGAATTATCAGCACAGTAGCCCAGGGAGGCCAGTTCGTACTGCTCCTCACATCCAATGTGCTGTTGGCACGACTCCTCAGCCCAAGAGATTTCGGGCTCGTAGCAATGGCGATGACAATCGGGGGAATGCTTCAGATCTTCAAAGAAGCAGGACTGTCCAGCGCCACCATTCAGCGCGAGAACATCACTCATGCGCAAGTGTCCAACCTCTTTTGGATCAATTTGTGTGTGAGCGGCACAGTCAGTTTGATGATGGCGATATCGGCGCCGATTGTTGCGCGGTTCTTTCATGAGCCGGAACTGGTCAAGATCTGTCTCGTGCTTTCTAGTGTTTTTCTCTTGAACGGGCTGGCGGTCCAGCACATGGCGCTTCTGAACCGGCACCTGCGCTTCGCGACGGTCGCGATGATTGGAGTCGCTTCAACGGCAGTTGGCGTCGGCGTCGGCGTCAGCATGGCTCTTCTGAACTGCGGCTACTGGTCGCTGATCGGCGTCGCCCTCGCCACGCCTGCACTGAAGGTTGTGGCCGCCTGGTCGGTGTGGCCTTGGCGTCCCCAGGCACCCCGTAGAAGATGCGGAACGCGCTCCCTCGTGAGTTTCGGAGCCGATCTGACACTGGTCGGCATTTTCTATTCGCTTTCGCGTGAATCCGACGGCCTCCTGATTGGCCGTTCCTTCGGATCGGAGGCAGTCGGATTGTATTCGAGGGCGAGTGTTCTCCTCACTCGCCCGCTCGAGCAGTTGATCGCGCCGCTCTCTTCAGTCGTTGTTCCTGCTCTGTCGCGTTTGCAGGCTCAGCCTGAGCGCTATCGGAGGATTTTTCTGCAGGTCTTCGAAGGGCTGGCCATCGCCGGCTGTCTGTTCACGGGCTTGTTTCTTCCGTTGGCTGAACCGCTGACCACCGCAATTCTCGGACAGAAGTGGCAAGCGGCCTCACCGATTTTTGCGGCCCTGACCGTCGCCGCTCTGTACGTACCGCTATCGAGTGCAACATCCTGGCTCTATATCAGCCAAGGTCGCGGCAGAGACCTATTGTTGACGGCGGTGATCGGCGCGTGCGTCATGGTCAGTTCATTTGCCGCAGGGCTGCCCTTTGGTCCGACGGGCGTGGCAATCGCGTACTCCGTGTCGGGAGCGTTCCTCCAGTTGCCGCTGACGTTCCACATTGGCGGGCGGCGCGGCCCGGTGAGTGCCGTCGACCTCTTCACGGCCGCTACGCGGCATTTGCCGATCTGTGCTGTCGTGCTCGCCGCGACGTTCATCGCGAACACTTTGTCGCCGGTCGCTTCACCGTTGAACAAGCTGCTCGTGTGCGCTCCGTTCGGTTTGCTTGCCGGCATCGTGACCACGTTCTTGTTCCCGCCGTCTCGGCAAGCGGCGACACGCATTATTTCTCAGTTGAAAGTAGCGCTCAGCAATCCGATACGGGTTGCCTGGTAACCACCCGCCGTCCGCGACGACGTTCACCCCGGAGGAGAACGGAATATGAAGAACGACGATCTGATCGTTATCACTGGTGCAGGCGGTTTCATTGGGGGCAGTCTGGCGAAGTATTTTCGCGCCAAGGGTTATTCCAATATTCGCGCCGTCGACAAGAAGCCTCTTCATGACTGGTACCTGCTCGTGCCCGGGGTCGAAAGCCTGAGTCTCGACTGCAGCGATGAGCGGGTGTGCCGCAGGATCTGCGAAGGGGCAGTCGAGGTATACAACCTGGCCGCAGACATGGGCGGCATGGGCTTTATCGAGCGGTTTCGAGTGGAGTGTTTGCGCAGCATTCTGATCAATACACACATGATCGAAGCAGCGCACCGGGCACGGGCTCAACGCTACCTTTTCGCTTCGTCCGCGTGCGTCTACAATACGCTTCTCCAAACCGACCCCAACGTGCGCGCGCTAAGGGAAGCCGATGCCTATCCGGCCATGGCCGAACGCGGCTACGGCTGGGAAAAGCTGCTCAGTGAGATGTTTTGTCAGGAGTACTGGCACGAAAAGGGCCTGAAGACGTTCATCGCCAGATTTCACAACGTCTACGGCCCTCATGGCACGTGGGATGGAGGTCGCGAAAAGGCCCCCGCAGCGATATGTCGTAAGGTTATTGAGGCCATCGACAGTGGCAGCGGCACAATCGAAATCTGGGGAGACGGCACTGCGACTCGAAGTTTCATGTACATCGACGACTGCGTGAAGGGCATCGACTCAATCATGCACACCGACGCCTTGATCGCTACGCCAATCAATCTCGGATCAAGCGAGTTGGTGTCGATTAACGACTTGGTTGGCAAAGTTGAACGAATCGCCGGCATTGAACTCAAGCGGGAGTACGATCTCGGTGCGCCGCGCGGGGTCGCCGGACGCAACAGCGATAACACGTTCATCAAGACCGTCCTCGGTTGGGAGCCTGACACACCGCTCGATTGTGGCCTCCGGACAACGTACAACTGGATTGCCGAGCAGTTTCGCGCCCGTAAGAGAGGCGATCGGGTAGCAGTGTAGGCAACCTTGGGTTCTGTATCGACGCGCCGCTGCTGGAGAGTATGCGAATAGCTTACATAGCACCCTACAAAGGCCCGACGCTCGTGGAGCGGCGCCCAGTGGTCGCCAACCTCAGCTTGTCCAACACAATCAAGATAGAGCTGATAGCGGAACGGCTCCAGGCGCTATCGCACGAAGTCGAAGTCATCTCGCCCGGTGAAGTTGTCGGTACACACGTTCGCTTGTATCGTGGATTTCGCGAGGCCAAACCGTTTCACGAGGATATTCCCGTCCACTACGCCTCCACATTGCCGGTGAGATTCGTGAACGGTTTTTGGTCAAGCTGGCGCTTGTTTCAGTTGTTCGCAGCTCGGCACCTTGAGTCGCCGTTTGATGTGGTGATTGTTTTCAACCCTAAGCGGCCCCACATCACGTGCGCGATCGATGCCATCCGACAGTTCGGCCTTCCGGTGGTCTTAGAGTATGAAGACGACTTGCTGGTAAACGTCATGGGACAGCAGAACAACAGCGCCCCGGCGAGGTACCAACGCCAGTTATTCACCCGGCTGTTGAACGTCGTTTCCGGAGGGATCGCGGTCTCACCTCGCCTCCTCGCGCAGTTTCCCGAACGGATTCCGAAACTTTTGCTGCGCGGCGTTGTGGGCGACGACATCGCGAGAAGAAGTGCCCTGACGACTGTGCCGAAGCGCAATTGGATCCTGTTCTCTGGCACACTCGTCGAGTGGAGCGGCATCGCCAAATTGGTCGAGTCATGGGACGCGGACGCATTCCCAGGTTGGGAGCTTCACATTACCGGACACGGCCAATTGACTGAGCAAGTGAAGCAAGCAGCGGCGGCCAAACGGGGCGTCATCTTTCATGGCCTGGTAAACAGGGAAACGCTCGTTGATCTCTTGTGCTCATCGAGAATTTGCGTGAACCCTTACGCTGTGAGTCAAAGTCCTGGAAACGTGTTCGCATTCAAGATCATCGAGTATCTGGCGGCCGGGGCACACTGCATCACGACTCCGATGGGCGCACTGGAACCGGAAATCGAAGCCGGAATCACCTACATGCCGGACAACATGCCAGCCACCATCGCGGCCACATTGCAGCAGGTAATAAATGAACGCCGCTACGAGCGGCCGGCCGCAGACGCTGTCCTGCGCAGGTACGGTGCGGCCTCGGTCGAAGAGTCGCTCGATAGTCTGTTGCAGGCAGTCATGGAATCCAAAGCCTGCAGCGTGGGTGTCTGAGAGCTCGAGCCGGGACATCGCGCAGTGTTCATCGACAGCGCCGTGTTACAGTCCAAACTCAAACAGCGCCCGACCGGCCGACACGAGGACAACCTGCCGCCCATCCACCGCGAACGAGATCGGGGCTGCACGAGTGTCCCCGCCAAGCTCGACACGCCACAATTCGCGGCCGTTCGTGGAATCCAGGGCGAACACGGATCCGCTCGACGCGCCAAAAACAAGCCCTCCGGCGGTCGCGAGCAGCCCGCTATATGAGAATCGGACATCCCTGATTGGTGGCGAGAAGTTCTCCCACCTTTTCACGCCACTGGCGAGATCGAGCGCGCGGACAACGGGCTTTAGCGGCTCGGCCACAGAACCAGCGCTGGCTTGGTAGAGTCCCATCGGCCCGCGGCTGACTTTGACAGATTTCGTGAAAACCGATGCCGAATCAGTCGCATGAACGAAAAACAATCCCCTTTCTCGGTCCAGTGCCGCATTCTGCCAGTTCGTGCCGCCTCCGACACCGGGCCTTGTCAATCGTCCGACATTCGAAAGCTGGCCTGAGTCTGAGAGGATCGGCCGTCCGGTTGCGTCGAGGCCTTTCGCCCAGTTTTGTTCGACGAAGGGCGTGCCGACGAGGAATTCTCCTGTCGCTCTGTCGAGCACGTAATAAAAGCCGTTTCTGTTCGCCCAGCAGATTGCCCGATGCGCTGTCCCGTTGATCGACACGTCGGCAAGAATCGGCGTTTGAGTGGAATCCCAATCGTGCTCGTCGTGAGGAGTGAACTGAAAGTGCCATGCCAGCTTGCCCGAACTCGCGTGCAATGCAACGACGCTATTAGTGAACAGGTTGTCGCCGGGGCGAATGTCTCCTGAGAAGTCCGGTGCTGGATTACCTACGCCCCAATAGAGAAGATCGAGCGACGGATCATAGCTCCCGGTTATCCAGGTCGGGCCTCCACCCGTTTGCCATGCGTCCGTTTTCCATGAATCATGACCGGGTTCTCCTGGTCCCGGGATTGTGTGGAATCTCCATTGCTGCTCGCCCGTTACCGCGTCGTAGGCGGCCAGGAATCCGCGGATGCCGTACTCGCCTCCAGCGACTCCAACCACAACTGACTGGTTTACGATCAACGGTGCTCCCGTCAACGTGTAACCATCGGATGGTCTTGCCACCTGTGTCTGCCAGATCACGTTTCCGGTGTTCGCGTTGATGGCGACCAAATACGCGTCCAGACTGCCGAGAAACAACATGTCACCGAGAACGGCAAGGCCTCTGTTCACCCGTTGACAGCACAGGGGCAGGTCTGCCGGAACGCTTCGCCTGCGGGTCCAGATCGCGTTTCCCGACCTGGCATCCAGCGCGACGACGTTGGACGGAGGCTCAATCGTGAATATGATTCCATTGACGACAAGCGGTGTCGATTCGGGCGTTGGTTCGTCCGTCTCGAACTGGTGAACCCACCGGATGCGGAGTCGTGAGACATTCGCAGGCGTGATTTCTGTCAGTGGAGCGTAGCGTCGTCCATCGAGAGAGCCCGAGTGGGTCAGCCATTGATCTGGTTTGCTTCCGGCCGCGCGAATCTGATCGCCGCTCACTTTGATGTTCGGCCGTGGCGCTTCATCTACATGTTGGTCCGCGCCATCGCCGGATCCGTGAGTCTGCAGTGTTCTCACGTACCCAACGACCTGCCAAAGCTGCAACGGCTCCAGATCGGCAGCAGTCATCGTGGTGTCACGGATACCGTCCCTCAAGACTTTATAAATGGCCAGGTCACTATCGCCGTGTTTGAGCCCTGATTGGTTCAGCGGCGGCCCGTGCCAGCCTGTTCCATCGCCGCCATGACACACTGCACATCGCTCTCGAAAAATGCTTGCGCCAGCTTTGCGATCTTCGTCCGTGTCGTACGGATTCCGAATGGCGCCGTCCACGCTTGTTCCGTTCACAACGGCTTCGAGACCGAACCCACCGCGAACGCGCGTCATCTGCCACAGCTCGGCCCAGGACAAGTCCGGTACGCGGCCGGTTGCCTTACGACTGTACAAATCAGCGCGCCACGAGAGTTTTTCCCAAATCCGCTCGGTTGGAGTTCCGTCATTTGCCGCGAGCGAGTTCCAATACCTCGTTGCCGCCACGGCAGTGACGCCGATCAGCACGACAACGATGACCGCTGCTCGCACAAGAAACCGCTTCGATACCCTCATGATGCTGTTACAAGTGTATCGTAGCCATGAGGGCGTTCCCTGCACGGGCTTTCGCTGCACGAGCATGTGTTTCTGGCGAAGTCAGCTAGCGGCCTTGACCACGCTCTCACCCAGATGTCAGAGGATTCCATGAGTGCACCTTCGCCTCGAACCGATCGCTCTCTGAGTGGGAGCCCTGTTGCCGATCTGCAATCGCCTGATCTCGCCGGTGTGGGCACCAAAGAACGGCACGGGCTGTTCGTCGCGAGGCCGGGTGCCTACATACTCATCGTGCTCGCGGTGATCGCTGGCGCTTTGCCTTTCAGTTTTCGAGATCACAGCATATTTGCGTGTCAAGCTCCTGAATACGGATCCGACCGCTACTTGTCCTTTTGCAACACGACCGGTTACGGCGATTACGACTATGGTGCCTTCTGGTTCGGCCTGGAACCGGCCGCGATCGCAGCCGCGACCCAGGCCGATGTGCTGTTTTTGGGGAATAGTCGCATGCAGTTGGGCTTTTCGACGCAGGCCACCAACGAGTGGTTTTCGGCGATGCCGACCAGCTATTTTCTATTGGGGTTCTCGCACAACGGTAACTACCGGTTTGAAGCACCGCTGTTAGACAAGCTCCACCCGCAAGCCGCCCTGTACGTCATCGATCTCGACTTGTTCTTCGAGCAAGCCGAGACGGCACCGGCGGGCGTCGTGATGCATGACGACGCTGCCAAGCCTCGCTACCAGCGGAAGCGCCAGTGGCAGCGCGTTCACCAGTCGCTTTGCGGAAGCCGTCCGGCCATCTGCGGGAACGGGGCCGCGTTTTCTCGATCGCGAGCGACTGGCGCCTGGCGTGTAGGAGGCCGAGGATTCACAGGCGAGCGAGTTACTTATAAGGACAGTGTCGAGCAGAGCGTACTGAACGCATATACATCTGCGGGAAACGACTTCTTGTCAGATCTGCCCGTTCGTCGCGAATGCGCGATCCTCACGGTCGTTCCGTATGTGAACACGGAAATTGGAACAATGAAGGCCGTTGCAGCCGCTCTCGGAACACAATTGGTCGCACCGCAACTGGACGGACTCAACACGTTCGACGGGATCCACCTCGATCAGCCCAGCGCGCAGCGCTGGTCCGCCGCTTTTCTTGAAGCCGCCGGCCCGCAGGTTCGAAGTTGCCTGAATGAACCGTCAGACGCCCCGACGGTTGCGGAAAGCCCAAGTCGTCTTCGCTGACTTGAACTGTCGCGTCATGAACTGGCTGCCAGCCCCTTCCGACTTTCGCGGCGATTTGCGCGCGGCACTCCAAGCGGACGACGGAGCCACGCGACTCGACAAGCTCGCGACGCTCGCCCAGCATCGCCTGAGCTTCCTCGAAACGATCCAGCTCGATCGCGCCCTTAGCCAGGTTTCTGTCGAGACCAGCGACTTCTCGCGCGTGCGGCTGGCGGTTCTCGCTTCCTCGACCGTCGATCACCTGGCACCGGCGATCCGTGTCGCTGCCCTGCGTCGCAGGCTGTTAATCGAGGTCGTGATTGGACCGTATGGACAGTACCGACAGGATCTCCTCGACGCGACCTCGTCGGTCCATCGATTCCGCCCAGAGATCGTTTTGCTTTCTCTGACGGCCCGCGAGGCACTCGCAGGCGCGGCGTTGACGGCGACTGCCGCCGATCTCGACGCGATCATTCACCGGTCGATCGAGGAGCTCCGGGTTCTGTGGCGAAAAGCGCGAGAGAGTTTCGAGGCGACCGTTATCCAGCAGACTTTCCTGAACATCTCCGAACCACTCTTCGGCAGCTATGACCGTCTCGTTCCAGGCGCACCGGCGCAGTTCATTTCACGATTGAATGACCGACTCGCCGAGGCCGCAGCGGCGGATGCTGCACTGCTTCTCGATATCGAGCGAGCCAGTCAACGCGACGGGCTTGACGCGTGGTTCGATGTCACACGGTGGCTGCAAGCGAAGGCGGAAATCGCGCCTCAAGCAGCGCCCGCATACGGCGAACTCACCGCTCGGCTCGTCGCCGCTCAGCGAGGCCTCTCCAAGAAGTGCCTCGTACTCGATCTCGATAACACACTCTGGGGCGGTGTCGTTGGTGACGATGGGATGGAAGGCATCGTCCTCGGGGAAGGCAGCGCACTGGGTGAAGCGCACCTCGCGATACAGCGTTACGCCAGGCAGCTCAGAGAGCGGGGAGTGATTCTGGCCGTCTGCTCCAAGAACGACCTGGCAACCGCTGAGGCGACGTTTCGGGGCCATCCTGAAATGGTCCTCAAGCAATCTGACATCGCCGCCTTCGTCGCAAATTGGGATGACAAAGCAACCAACCTCAGGCGAATTGCCGCGCAGCTGAATATTGGCATCGATAGCCTCGTCTTCGTCGACGACAATCCGGCAGAACGTGCACGCGTCCGCGAGAGTCTTCCCATGGTCGCCGTGCCCGAACTGCCTGCCGATGCAGCGCAGTATGTTCGCTGCCTGGCGGATGCCGGCTACTTCGAAGCAGTAGCCTTCACGAGCGACGATCAGCAGCGCGGCGAGCAATACGCGGCAATTGCTTCCCGCGAGTCCCTTCTGAAATCGTCCCAAAGTGCGGACGACTTTTTGCGTGGGCTCGAGATGTCCGTGACATTCGGACCAATCCGGGCTGTGGATTTTGCGCGAGCGGCACAGCTAATCGCCAAGACGAATCAATTCAATCCCACATCTCGGCGCCATTCACTTCAAGATGTGGCCGCATTTGCGGCTTCCGAGGACTGCCTCACGCTGCAATTCCGGCTCGTTGACCGATTCGGTGATAACGGGCTCGTCAGCGTCATGATCCTTCGGCCGGATGCGAACACGGACGTATTGGAAATCGACACGTGGGTCATGAGCTGCCGGGTCTTCGGCCGCCAGCTCGAATTGGAGGCCATGAATATCGCCGTCGAGGCGGCCCGACGTCGGAGAGCGCGCGCGTTTCGCGCCGACTTTCTCGCCACGCCCAAGAACGGTGTAGTCAAGGAACTGTACCCGAGCCTGGGCTTCGCTCGCGTGCAAGAAGCCGAACCGACAGGCGTGACCCGGTGGCTAATGCCGCTGGAAGACTACGTGACTCATCACACCCACATCAGTCGCGTCTCCGAATGGCATGAAAACGACACACGACATTCTTGATGCGTTTACGCGCATCCTTCGCGACCTCTTGTCGGACGACTCAATCGTCTTGACCATGAGCACCCGGCGCGACGAAGTACCTCATTGGGACTCGCTGGCTTACGTCAGCTTCATCGTTGCCGTCGAGATCGAATGTGGCGTGAAGTTTCGCGTCGCCGACGTCGAATCCTTTGCCGACGTGGGCGCGATTGTCAGGCGAACCGAAGCCCTCTTGAAGCCTCGCGAATAGTCGAATCAACGACGGAACACCAAATGCTATTCAACTCCTACCAGTTCATCTTTCTCTTTCTTCCCGTCACGGTCTTGGTATTTTTCATGCTGGGCCGCGTTTCCCGCATCTGGGCACTGCGCTGGATCATCGGCGCATCGCTCTTCTTCTACGCCTGGTGGCGGCCGCTCAACGTGCTGATCATCGCGCCGTCGATTGTGATCAATTTCATCCTGGCGCGAGTGCTGCAGCGCCTCGTCGCACAGAACAAGTCGGGCGCGGCAAAGGTCACGCTGCTACTCGGCATCGCGTTCAACGTGGCGTTCCTCGGCTACTTCAAGTATGCAAACTTTACCGTGGGCGCCATCGACGATGTGTTCGGCACTCAGATCGTAATCGCCCAGATCATTCTGCCACTCGGAATTTCGTTTATCACCTTCCAGAAGATTGCGTTCCTGATTGACGTTCACGCGCAGCGCGTCGAGTCATTCACCCTGCAGGATTACTGTCTGTTCGTGCTCTTCTTCCCCCAGCTGATAGCCGGGCCAATCGTTCACTATCCGGAAATGATGCCGCAATTCCACCGCGCGCGCTGCACGCTCGACCAAGACGACGTCTCGGTGGGCCTGACGCTGTTTGTGTTCGGGCTGTTCAAGAAGGTGTTACTTGCCGACAGCATCGCACCGCTGGTGACGTCCATCTACGACCAGGCGGCTTTGGGTCATCCGATATCCATTCTGCCGGCATGGATGGCGGCGATCGGCTTCACCCTGCAAATCTATTTCGATTTTTCCGGGTACACCGACATGGCGCTTGGCATCGCCAGGTTCTTCGGCATCCGCTTGCCTCCAAATTTCAACTCACCGCTCCGCGCCTCCAGCATCATCGACTTCTGGCTGCGCTGGCATATGACGTTGACGCGCTTCCTGACGGCGTACATCTATAACCCACTGACGCTCGCATTAACGCGGCGCCGCCTCGCCAAAGGCCGTGCCGGTCTGAGCGGACGGAAAGCCACGCTCGGCGCGTTTGTCCAACTGTTGATGTTCCCGACGCTCCTGACAATGCTGGTCTCTGGCATTTGGCATGGCGCCGGGTACCTGTTCATCTTGTGGGGTCTTTTGCACGGCATGTTCCTGACGGTTAATCACCTCTGGCGAATCGTTATCCCGAAGCTGTGGCGCGATAGAGCGAGCTACGCTCGGTTGATGGGCCCGGCTGGGTTCGTACTGACATTCTTGTGCGTCGCGACCTCAATGGTTGTATTTCGCTCCACGACGTGGAGGACCGCTTCCGGACTGCTCCAGGGAATGGTCGGCCTGAACGGTATCGCGTTGCCAGAGCTGATTTACGATCGGCTGGCACCTCTCGCATCGCTGATGAATCAGGCGGGCATCGTGAGGGGATTAGGACCTGGCGTTGACTTCAAGTGGACGATGTTGTGGATTCTGATTCAAGGCATCATTGCGTTCGCCTGCCCGAACTCGCTTCAAATTCTGAGCCGAAACGAGCCTGCACTCGGTTGGAAGGCCGCTCCGGCGGGCCAGAGTACTGATCGAGCGCCGATCTTGTGGAAACCGTCGCTGGCGTGGGCGATCGTTGTAGTACTCGTTGCCGCGATCGGGATTCTCCATGTTGGTGACAAGAGCGAGTTCCTGTATTGGCAGTTCTAGAGAACCCAGGTCTGCGAGACGGAGATGTTGTTAGCGCAACGGTATTCGGCAACACGATTGCCGCATACATCAATAGCCTCGAAGTGGCGCGAGCGAACGACGGTACGTTCACCGACGGGAATCCCGGCATGGGCTTCGATCTCTCAGGTGTCCGCCGCGCAAATGCCGATTACGGATTCACGACCCTCACGACATCGGACGGAGGGTTCCCCTTGTCCATGATGATCATTCAGTGGTCGTCGGGCGCGGGGACCATCACGTCTGCCGTTTCTCCGGTCAGATCAGAATCATGAACTGAACTGACAACGTCGTTTACGGCGCACTTCCTGCCTGCCTGAATGCCGCGATCCAGGCGATAAAACCTCCCGTCGAACCTCCGGTAAACGCATAGTTTCCAGCCGCTGGCGCATTCCTGTCACCAGCGACGTTGGAATCCAGCACAGACCGAACTCTCCAACCGGCGGTCAACTCACTCTAAAGACGATAAGAGGCACTGCCGAGAATGCAGTGTCCCCGGTCCGCGCATCTTCTGTTCATCCGGAAAAGAGCTCGAACGAACGGCGATCAAATTACGGTAATCGTCCCCTGAGTCGGATCAGCCGCAGATCTTCCGGACTGCGCACGGCCGGCGCAGCGTTTTTGCCGCGCTTGGTGAAAACAGCATCAAACTCGAGGACGTGTTTGGTTAGCCGGTCGTGCGCCACGGGAAAAATCGCGGTCGGTTCGAAACCGAGCTCGCGGTAATAGCGCAGAGCATCCAGGTAATCAACTGCGCCATCGTAGAGAGGAATGACCGACAGCTCCGACTGGAGCGCGACGACATTCTTCAGAGAATTAAGTCCGCCTCTGAGCACGGCAAGGTCGTAACCCTGAGTGTCAATTTTCAAAAAGACTCTCGGTTGCTCCTCGACTCCGGCGATTTCGCTGAAAATCGAATCGAGCCGAACGACCTTCACCAGCTGCGTTTCGACGACCTCCGAATCTCGCAGATTCACAGACATACTGGCCGTCGGTTCGAGAAAAGAACTGAGGTCGGTCGAAGCAAACACGTTTAATACTTTCTGCTCGTCGTGTGCGCCCAGAGCAACATTGAGAGTCTTCCAGGCCGAATCGCTTCGGGCACACTCAAGCAGCGCAGCAAAACTTGTGGACTCTGGTTCCATCGAAACGAGAGGCCCCTTGTAAAAAGTACGAATCATCGACGCGAACTGACCGCGGTTCGCTCCGACGTCGATGACACAGTTCACATCAAGCATTTCGAAGATACTACGAAGATGGCCGGCGAGAAAGATCATCGGGCTCTGGTCTTTGCGCAGATCGAAAAGGCCGTAACCAAGCTTCTCTACTCGAATTCGAAATGCGTGTCTAATGGAATCCTTCATTACTTGTGTTCGGGCGAAGCCGGATCGCTCTCGAACGAACGACGATCTGGTACCCAGAATCAATAGTATCCAGCTTCGTTTTTGGAAATGGGCCAGCTCTTCACAGCCCCCAATAGATTCACAATCATGTCTCACAAAATTCACACATATTAAGCCTTCAGAGGGAATTCCGCGGCCTAAACATTCAGCAGCACGGGAAAGCCCGCGGGACGCGCTTTGGCGCGAACGTCAATGTGTTGCTTGCCCCGCTGCTTGTACGCGCAGGCGGGCGTTTGGCTCGCTGTTCCGGTCGGCCACCGGTGATGTCCCCGCGACTTTCCGAGGTTGCTGAAAGCAGCCCCGTCCGATTACCCGGTGCGAAAGTCGGCAAGCGCGAACCGAATCGGTTCGCGCGTTAACTGCGCTCATTACGGCACGCATTCAGGCGAGCCTCGCCGGACCGCGTGTCTAGCGCAAAGAGCGACAGCTTCCCATGACGGCATTTACTCGAACACATGACCATTACGCGCGCCCCATGAGCCACCGCTTCCCCCTCTCGGCCGACCGTCTCATCGGACTTGTGACTCAACAGTCTCAAATCCTTCAGGCTGGGTGGGTATGACAAAAGTCAACCCCATGGAGGAATTTGTTCTTGTCCTCTCGCTTACGTCGCTGTAATCAAGAGGCCTAAATTGTTGATTGCTATACGATTACGTGTTTGTATCGAGTTGCGGCCCAACGCCAATGCCGGAGCGGAGTTTGCTGACCGTCTGTTGCAGCTTTCTTTATGCGTCAGGCACCGGAGTCTTCGCGTTCGTTTATACCGCTGACCAGCGCAGATGGTCTGAAGGCAGCGAGTGTCGCAGATTTGCCCACGTTAGCGTACGGCCGCTGCGATGCCGGGCGCCGGTCCGCAGTCGACCAGAGACCGGCGGCGATAAGCACAGGGCGCGCGTTCAGAGTGGGAGAGTGGGTCGAAGTCCTGAGCAAGCAGGAGATCCTCGCAACGCTCGACGCGAATGGCATGCTCGAGGGCATGCCGTTCATGCCCGAGATGTCAAAGTCCTGCGGGCAGCGTTTCCGGGTTTACAAGGTCGCGCACAAGACGTGCGACTACGTCAATCCGTACCCGTTCCGGCTCCGCCGGCTCGAGCGGACGATTCACCTAGACACGCGTTGCGACGGGGACGCACACGGCGGTTGCCAGGCTGGCTGCCTGCTGTATTGGAAAGAGGCCTGGGTAAAACGAGTCGAGTCTGGCGATCGGCGCGCATCACCGCCGGCCATGGAATTGTCGCAGGAAGCGGCGAATGTCGCTCCGCGCTGCGACGAATCGGCGCTCAAGAGAGCAACCGTTCGCAACTCGGCTGACGGCAACGGGATCCGATATGTGTGTCAGGCAACGCAAGTGCCGCAAGCGACGTCGCCGCTCGCGTGGTGGGACGTGCGCCAGTACGTCCAGGACTTTCGATCCGGCAACGTTGGTCTCGATCGCATCCTGCAGGCGTTCGTGTACTCCACGTACTACAACTTGAGTGAGGCCGGCCTCGGCCTCGGCCGGCCGATGCGGTGGCTCTACGACACGTTCTGTTGGATCTGGGGAGGATCGCGCTGGCCGCGCACTCCGGGGCGGATTCCCGCAGGCCAGCACACGCCGGCGGCTTCGCTGAACCTTCAGCCGGGCGAGACGGTGCGGGTGAAATCTCACGAACAGATTCTCGCGACGGTGACGACGATGCACCGCAATCGAGGGATGTTCTGGGATGCGGAGCTCGTGCCGTACTGCGGTGGCGAATACAAGGTGTTGAAGCGGGTCACGAAGATCATCGACGAGCGGACGGGTGAGATGCTCGAAATGAAGACGCCGTCGATCATCCTCGACTCCGTCGTGTGCCAGGCGCGCTACAGCGACTGCCGTCTGCTGTGCCCGCGGGCCATGTACCCGTACTGGCGCGAGATCTGGCTTGAGCGGACGGACGGCGCGGCGGGGCAGCGCACGGAGGTCCGCGGCTGAATGTAGTTCTCCGCAACGGCCGTCGCCGACGCCCTGGTCATCGATCCAGAACCGGGGCCAAGACGCGCGCGGGCACGTCCCAGAAACTTTGATGGCTGATCGAATGCTTACCGTCCTGATGGCTACGCGCAACGGAAGCGAAACGCTCCCCGCGGTGCTGAAGTCGTTCGAGGCGCTCGATGCGCCGCCGTGCGGTTGGAAACTCGTCGTCATCGACAACGGCAGCACCGACTCGACTGGTAAGATCCTGCGCGGCTTCAGGCATCGACTTCCGCTGACCGATCTGATCGAACCGCGCGTCGGGAAGAACTACGCACTCAACACCGGTCTTGAGCATCTCGAAGGCGACCTCGCCGTTTTCACCGACGACGACGTATTCCCCAGCCGCGAGTGGCTCGTCCGGCTTCGTGAGTCGGTTGACGCTCACCCGGATTATTCGATCTTCGGCGGCGCGATCGTGCCGCGCTGGGAAGTGCCGCCGCCGGCGTGGGTGGAACGCGTCGACATGTACGCGGCGTATTCGATCACCGATCCGAACCTCGCGGACGGACCGGCGACGCGCGGGACGCTGTTCGGTCCGAATCTCGCCTTTCGCGCAGACGTGTTCCGGCAGGGCACGCGATTCGATCCGTCGATCGGCCCGCGGGATGAGAACTACCCGATGGGGAGCGAATCGGAGCTCCTGCACCGGCTGCGACGCGCGGGACACAAGTCGTGGCACGTGCAACGCGCCCGGGTCGAGCACTTCATCGATGCGAGCCATCTGAGCAAAGAGTGGGTGCTCAAACGCGCCATCCGCTCCGGCCGCGGGGAGTACCGTCTGACGCACGCGCTCAACCCCGTTCCCGGACGGTGGCCGTGGTACGTCTGCCCGCGCATCGTCAAGCGCCTGTTCAGGATCGTGCGGGCGTCGGTCACCCGGAACGAAGAAGACCTGTTGTTGGCGCGCTGGGAGCTGAACTTTCTCGTCGGCCACCTGATCGAAGCTCGTCTGGTCCGCGGGAACCTCCACAAAGGGAACGCGGTCGGGGGCATGACCGAAGAGCGACTCTGCAATCTCATTTGAGGTAACGAAGCGTGTGCGGCATCTGCGGAATCTGGGGCGTCTCCGACGCCGAGTCCGTCGACTCGATGGTGCAGGCGATGCATCACCGCGGTCCTGACGATCGCGGTGTCTTCTGCGACAACCAGATTTCGCTCGGCATGACGCGCCTCGCGATCATCGACACGTCGCCAGCGGGACATCAACCTCTCAGCAATTACGACGGGTCGGTCTGGATCGTCTACAACGGCGAGGCTTACAATTTCAAGAGCGAACGGCACATCCTCGAGTCGCACGGGTACACGTTCACCTCGTCGTCCGACACCGAAGTGGTGCTGCGGATGTACGAGCATTATGGCGACGACTTCGTCTGTCGCATCCGAGGCATGTTTGGGCTTGCGGTCTACGACCGCCGGCGCGGACCGGGCCGCGAGCGCTTACTGCTCGCGCGCGATCATCTGGGGATCAAGCCGCTGCTCTACGCGCGCGCAGGCGGCCGACTCGTCTTCGCGTCGGAGATGAAGTCGTTGCTCGCTAGCGGAATCGTCACGCCGGAGATCGATCCCGAAGGGTTGAGGCTTCTCCTCACGTTTGGTTCCGTCTACCAGCCACGAACCATCGTCCGCGGCGTTGCGATGCTGCCGCCGGCGCACCGGATGATCGTCGAAAGGGGCAGGGAGCGGATCGAACGCTACTGGTCGCTGCAGGCGTCGCACCAAGAGGAATTCAGCAGACGACCGCACCACGAGCTCGTGGAGATCGTCGCGGGTTCGCTCGAGGAATCGGTGGCGATGCAAATGGTGAGCGACGTGCCGCTCGGCGCGTTTCTGAGCGGCGGGATCGATTCGTCGCTGCTCGTCGCGCTCATGGCCCGCCAGGTGTCGCACCGCGTCAAGACGTTCTCCGTCGGGTACGAATCGGAAGGCTCGGCGTTCGACGAGACGGACGAAGCGGAACGAACCGCGCGCTTCATCGGAACGGACCACACCAAAGTAGTGGTGACCGGACGCGAGCTGCGCGATCGCATCTCGAACATCGCGTGGGGTCTGGACCAGCCGTCCGTGGACGGTGTGAACTCGTACTTCGTCGCGAAGGCGGCACGCATGGCGGTAACGGTCGCCGTCTCGGGCAATGGTGGCGACGAGCTGTTCGCCGGCTATCCGTCGTTTGCGATCATGGCCGCCGACGAGCGGGAGCGGGTGACGCGGCCGGTCGAAGCGGCGATGCGGTCCGCGGTATCGTCAATCGCGAGCCGGCGCGCACTGGATCGGTTCGTCCCGATGGCGGTTGGCGCGGCGATCGGCCGTGCGCGGGAGCTCGCCGGCTTCCGAAACCGCTACGGGCACACGACGGATGTCTTCGGTTCGGTCGGCGCGTCCCGGTTGATCTCTGAGGACCTGAGGCGCGCCGCGCGGGCGGGACTTCCGCTCGAGTTCGATCTGGAGCAGATCGACGAGGTGGCCGACGGGACGACGATTCAGCGCGTCTCCGCGTTGTCGCTGCGCGGCTACAACGCTAACCAACTGCTGCGCGACAGCGATGCGGTGTCGATGGCGCACTCCCTCGAAGTGCGCGTGCCGTTCCTGGATCCGTCCGTCGTGGAAACCGCCCTCTCGCTCCCCGACGCCGCGAAACTGGGCGTGGCTGCGCTCTCGTCGAAGCACCGGAGCTACCGAGAATCGGGAGCGAAAAGGATTCTGTTCGACGTCGGCAGGCAGCTCCTGCCGCCGAACTTCGATGCGCAGCGCAAGAGGGGCTTCGAGATGCCTTTCAACAGGTGGCTCCGGGGTCCGCTGCGCGATGTGATGATGGACACGCTGTCGGCGCGCAGCGTGCGCAATCGTGGACTGTTGGATCCGAACGAGGTCGCGCTCGTCGCGGCGCGCCTCAATCAGAGCGACACGTACTGGACGCAGCCGTGGCTGCTCATGACGCTTGAGTTATGGTGCCGCGAGGTCGCCGACGAGTGCGCTGCTGGCCCGCGGCGGGCGAACGAGACGGCGTCTGCGGCGCCAGCCAGGCGATCACTCAGCTTCCAGCCGGCGAGAACCGGCGCGGACGCGGTCGTTCCGTGAACGAAGGGCATTTCGAGATGAGCACCGACAACCAACCGTTGGTCAGCGTATTGACACCTGTCTACAACGGAGCCGCGTACATCCGAGAATGCATCGAGAGTGTGCTCGCCCAGACGTACACGAACTGGGAGTACACGATCGTCAACAACTGCAGCAAGGACGACACGCAGCGCATCGCCGACGAGTACGCGCGCCGCGATTCGCGCATCCGCGTCCACAACAACGACGAGTTCCTTGGCGTCATCGCCAATCACAACAAGGCGTTCCGCCTGATTTCGCCGTTGTCCAAGTACGTGAAGATTGTGTCGGCCGACGACTGGTTGTTCCCGGAGTGCCTGTCCCAGATGGTGCGGACGGCCGAGGCGAACCCGACGGCCGGCTTCATTGGCTCCTATCAGTTGAGTGGCGGCAGCTCTGATTGGCGGTCATGGTCGGTCCGTTGGACTGAGATTCCATATCCGAGCACGCTCGTCGCGGGCCGCGACGTGTGCCGGATGCAGCTCCTTGGAGGGCCGTACGTCTTTGGAAGCCCCACGTCGCTGATGTACCGGGCGAACCTAGTCAGGTTGGACAAAGACTTCTATCCGAACCCCACGGCCGAGGCCGACACGAGCGCGGTGTACAAGCACCTCCGGCACAGCGACCTCGGTTTCGTGCACCAGGTGCTTTCGTTCATGCGGCTCCACGAGCAGACGATGACCGCGACGAGCAAGGCCCAGAACGCGTATCAGTCGTCTCGGCTGAGCGATCTCGTCGAGTACGGACCCAGCTATCTGTCGCCGGACGAGTTGAGGAACCGTGTTCATGAAGTGGTTACCGACTACTACCGCGATCTCGGCATCAGCGCGTTCAGCGTCAGGAACGCACAGTTCTGGGCTTATCACAAGAAACGGTTTGCGGACTGCGGTCAGCGGTTCTCGTACGTGCGACTGGCCCGGGCCGTGTTCGCGAAGGGTATCGATCTGCTGTTGAACCCGAAGCAGACGAGCGAGAAGGTTCTGCGCCGCGCGGCGGTCTAAATTTGTGTCACACAGTGTGATGGTGGCACGATCGCCACGAGCAAGGAGGCACTGTGGTACAGGTACTTCACGGGAACGCCACGACCTCTCAGGCCATCCGAGCAGCAATAGAGCGATCGAAAAGGTTCGATCGAGGCGCTGAGCAAGACTAGAACGTTTCTGCGTTTTGGGCTTGTTACGTGCCTTGGGAGATTTTACGTATCTGCAGAAGGCAAATGGACCAGGCCTGCGAGACGGAGATGTTGTTAGCGCGACGGTATTCGGCAACACGATTGCCGCATACGTCAATGGCCTCGAAGTGGCGCGAACGAACGACGGTACGTTCACCGAAGGGAATCCCGGTATGGGCTTCTATCTCTCAGGTGTCCGCCGCGCAAATGCCGATTACGGATTCACGACCCTCACGGCATCGGACGGAGGGCTCCCCTTGTCCATGATGATCATTCAGTGGTCGTCTGGCG
>Ga0114129_10001579_pt1 | contig 30947 bp, 34 predicted proteins | sample RhiMetdeltSRZDD1_FD_80071 | JGI IMG/M metagenome (GOLD analysis project Ga0114129, IMG submission 80071) | Populus rhizosphere microbial communities from Tennessee, USA - Rhizosphere MetaG P. deltoides SRZDD1 (version 2) (version 2) | ecosystem: Host-associated > Plants > Roots > Rhizosphere >...
ATGCACAACCGCATGAAGGAGGCGCTCGTGCTCCTCGGCCGGTTGCCGCGCGCCGTGGTGCGCCCGCCGCTCGTCAAGCTGCCGGCCGAGGAAATCGAGCGTATCCGCCGCGCGCTGGTCGCCGCGGGCTTGCTTGATCGGGAGGGAAGACGGAAGGCCGCATGATCCGGCTTTTCGCTTTCATTGTTGTCGTTTGCATGACCCCGGCATGGGCGGCGGATTTCCCAGCCCGCCCGGTGCGGCTCATCGTGCCCTTCCCGCCGGGCGGCCCGCTCGACATCGTCGGCCGGGTGCTCGGACGCGGCCTGTCCGAGCAGTGGGGGCAGCCGGTGGTGATCGACAACCGTGGCGGCGCAAGCGGCGCGATCGGCACCGATCAACTCGCCAAGAGCGCGCCCGACGGCTACACGCTCGCCGTCAACTCGACGCCGCTCGTGGCGACCCCGCACCTGCAGAAGCTGCCGTACGACACGCTGCGCGACCTGGTCGGCGTGTCGCAGATCGCGCTCATCGACTACGTGCTCGTGGCGAACGCAAAATCCGGGGCCCGCTCGGTCGACGAGATGATCGCGCTGGCGAAAAGGGAGCCCGGCAAGCTGAACTATGCGAGCGCCGGGACCGGTTCCGGACAGCATCTCTTCTTCGAGCTGATGAAGGGTACGTCGGGCGCGCGCATCAACCATGTTCCGTACAAGGGCGCCGCCGCCGGAGTGCAGGCGGTGCTCGCCGGCGAAGTCGACTTCATGTTCGAGGTCTCGGTCGGCGTGCTGCCGCAGATCCGCGCCGGCACGCTGCGTCCGCTCCTCGTCACCGGAGCAAAGCCGGTCGATGCTTTGCCCGGCGTGCCGCCTTTCGACAGCGTGTTCCCGGGGGTCGGCATCGAGGCGTGGCACGGCGTCTTCGCCCCGGCCGCTACTCCGAAGACGCTTCTCGAGCAGATCTCGCTCGACATCCGCCAGGCCGTGCTTTCTCCGGAAGTCTCGGCGCGGCTGCGCGAGCTCGGCTTCCAGCCGACGGGGCTCGCTTATCCGCGCTTCAACGAGATCGTGGCGCGCGACCTCGAGCGCTGGGGCAAGGTGATCCGCGAGAACAACATCAGGGCAGACTAGGGAGGATCGAGATGAGCAAGTGGTGGATCGCTCTGGCGCTGGCGATCGCGTGTCACGGCGCCGCCGCGCAGCCCTACCCATCGCGGCCGGTGAAGATCGTGGTGCCGGCGACCACCGGAGGCGCGATCGACCTCATCGCGCGCTCGCTCGCGGAAAAAATGTCCGCGCCGCTCGGCCAGCCGGTGATCGTGGAGAACAAGCCCGGCGCCGCGAACAACCTCGGCACCGATTTCGTCGCCAAGAGCCCGCCGGACGGCTACACGCTGGTGATCGTCGCCTCGAGCCACGCGACCAACAAGTGGCTCTACAAGAACCTGCCCTATGACCCGGTGAAGGACTTCGAGCCCGTCGCGTACACGCACGTCGTGCCGCTCCTTCTCGCGGTGCACCCGTCGGTAGGCGCGAAGAACGTGCAGGAGCTCGCGGCCTGGATCCGCGCCAACCCGGACAAGGCCGCGTACGCCTCGAGCGGCCCGGGGAGCTCGCTGCACATGGCGGCGGAGCTCTTCATGAGCATGACCAAGACGAAGATGCAGCACGTGCCCTACAAGGGCAGCTCGGCGGCGCATCCCGATCTCCTCGCCGGGCGCACCGCGATGATCTTCGACACGGTGACCGCGATCGCGCCGCACGTGCGCTCGGGCGCCCTGCGCGGCATCGCGGTGACCACGCTGAAGCGCTCGAGCTCGTTCCCGGATCTTCCGACGATCGCGGAGTCGGGGCTGCCGGGCTACGACGCGAGTACCTGGGGCGGCATCCTCGCGCCGGCGCGCACGCCGAGGGGCGCGGTGAACCGGCTGAACGAGGTCATCAACGCGGCGCTCAAGCGAGACGACGTGCGTGCGCGGCTGACGACCGCGGGCATCGAGATCCAGGCTGGCACGCCCGAGCAGTTCGGCAACGTGATCCAGGCCGAGGTCGACAAGTGGGGCCGGATCGTGAAAGAAGCCGGCATCCAGCCCGAATAGGGCCGGCGGACTAGCCTTTTTCGTCGCGCTTGGAACGCACGACCGTCGCCGTGCGCGCGGCGCTGACCGTGCTTCGCTCGATGAGGTCGACGAGCCGCAGGAACAGGTTGATGGCGGGCTCCGCCCTTCCCTCCACCCAGGCGAGCACCTCCGCAGGATTCACGCCGAGATAGACGGCGACCGCATCGTTGCTCCCTAGGATCTCGGCGGCCATCTCGACCGAGCGTTGGTAGACTGCTTTTGCCATGCCGATACCTTGCGCTTGCATCCGACGGCGGGGAAGGTAACTAGTTAACGACCCCCGCGCGGGTTGGTTTACCTGGAAAGGTACACCGCCAGGATCGCGAGCACTACAGCAAAAGTGCATTCGACCCAGCGCCCGGCGCGAGTCAAGGGAGCGAGCTCGGGATCGTCGCGGTAGGGATTGTCGTAGTTATTCATTGCGGCGCGGCGGCGAGGATACTCGCCAACTCATTGGTCCGCCGAGAAATCTTCCACAGTGCGGCCAAAGACTTTCACGCTCTGACGCGATTGACGCCGTGGCCCGACATCTCGGACGCATCTCGTAGCGATTTGATTTTGCGTGGGTGCCGGCGCATGATGACCGCGCCGATCGGGCCACCAGAACAAGAAGGGAAATGTGGCATGAATACCACGCTGGTCATCAATCGGAAGGGCGGCGCCGGCAAAACGACCGTGTCGATCAACCTGGCGAGCTACTTCGCCACGGCAAACGTCGCCACGACGATCATGGACTACGACCCGCAGGGGTCGAGCCTGCACTGGCTGAAGCAGCGTCAGGCGCCACTTGGCAAGATTCACGGCTCGAACGCCGCCCCGGAGAAATTCGGCCAGCTGCGGAGCTTCGGGATGTACGTCCCGGCCGAGACCAAGCAGCTCATCATCGATGCCCCCGGCGGCGTCTCGGGCGTGCTGCTGCAGGAGCTCTTGTGCCGGGCGAACTGTGTCCTCATCCCCGTCACCCCGTCCTCGATCGACATCCACGCCACGGCGCACTTCATCAAGGACGTGCTGCTGAGCGGCCTCGTGCGCACGCGCGGCATCCGGATCGGGGTGATCGCCAACCGCGTGCGCAGGTCGATGCCGGTGTACCAGCCGCTCGAGCGCTTCCTCAAGGCGCTCAACCTGGACCTGATCGGGCGCCTCCTCGATTCCGAAGCCTTCGTGCGGGCGGCCGAAGCCGGCACCGGGATCTTCGAAATGGCGCCCGGGCTGGCCGGCGCGGAATGCCGCCAGTTCACACCGATCGTCGAATGGGTGACCGGCGAAAAGCTCGAGGCGCCGGCCGACAACGTCTACCCGTTCAGCCTGCGCCTGGGCGGAGCCTAGCCGGCCCGCACGAACGCCAGTGCGATCGCCGCTCCGGCGAGCTCCGCTATTCCGCCGAGCGCCAACGCGGCGCGCAGGCCCGGGAGGAAGCCATCCAGCTGCGCCGTCTGCCCGGCAAAGTGGGCGAACACGGCGCCGAGGAGCGCGATGCCGAGCGTCGCGCCGACCATGCGCGCGGTGTTCAAGAGTCCAGAGGCCGTCCCGCTACGCTCACGCGGCGCGTTCTGGACGGCGACGTTGTTGACTGGCGCGGTGTTGAGGCCCAGGCCCACGCCGACCACGGCGAGGGCGGCCGCGACCGGCCAGTACGCCGTCCCGGCGGCGAGGAGTCCGCACAGGAGCGCGCCGATGCCCATGGCCGCCATTCCCGCGGTCATCGTCGCGCGCAGCCCGAGTGCGCGCATGATCGGCCCGTTCAACTGCGAGACCGCGACGAAAGCGACGGAAAGCGGAAGCATGCGCACGCCGGCCATGAGCGGAGTCTGGTCGCGCAGCGTCTGGAAGTAGAGCGGCATCAGGAAGAGCAGCGCGTACATCCCGAAGGTCATCAACCCCGCGATCGCGAGCGCGGCACTGAAGGGCGCGCTGCGGAACAGCTCGAACGGCACCAGGCCGCGCCGCGTGCCACGCTCGACGGCCGCGAACGCGAGCGTGCCCGCACAACCGAGTACCGCCGCGGCCAGCACCGGTATCGAGGTCCAGCCGAGGTGCGGGCCTTCGATGGCGGCGAACGCGAACCCGCCGAGCGCCGCGATCGCGGCGGCTTGTCCCGGGATGTCCAGCCTGCGTCCTTTCGCATCCGCGCTCTCGTGTACGGCAGTCGCAGCAAGCGCGAGGGCTGCAGCGCATAGCGGAAGGACCAGATAGAAGATGCTGCGCCAGCCGACGGTGTCTACCAGCAGGCCGCCTAGCGTCGGCCCGACGATGAAGGCAAGGCCGTTGCAGCTCGCCCAGATGCCGAGCGCGTTCTGGCGCGACTTCGCCTCCGGATACGCGGCGGTGAGCAGGACGAGCGACATCGGCAGCTCCAAGGCGGCCCCGAGGCCGCTGATCGCCCGACCGATGAGAAGCGTGGCAGTGTCGGGCGCGGCCGCGCACAGGATGCTGCCGAGCGAAAAGAGCGCGATGCCCAGGACGAAGACGCGCCGGCGACCGTAGAGGTCGCCGAGCACGCCCGCGGTCAGGAGGAACGCCGCGTACGCCAGGTTGTACGAATCGATCATCCACTGCATTTCGCTCACGGTCGAGCCGAGGTCGGCGCCGATGCGTTTGACGGCGAGCGTCACGACCGACGTATCGACCTGCGCGACCAGCACGCCGAGCGAAGTGGCGAGCAGCACGAGCGCGGGCCCGGTCGCCGGAAATAAGCGTGCCGTTTGTTTGGTGGTGTCCATGCGAGGAGGCTAGCGGGCGCAGCAGACCGATGTTTCAGCCTCGGCTGAAGCGACTGAGGCGAGCAAGCCGCATTCCTGACTGCGGCACGAAGCATGCATGCAACAGCCACAACATTCTCGTACGCTGGGGGCAGCGCATGGCTACGTTCACCGCGGGACAGGCTCTACCGGAATCTCAAAGCGTCGACGCCCGCACGCAGCTGCGCCGCGCCGTCATCGCCAGCACCATCGGCACCACCATCGAGTGGTACGACTTCTTCCTCTACAGCATCGTCACGGGCCTGGTCTTCGCGAAGCTGTTCTTCCCGCAATCCGATCCGCTCACGGGCACGCTCCAGGCCTTCGCGATCTACGCCGTCGGCTTCATCGCGCGTCCGGTGGGCGCGGCGATCTTCGGGCACTACGGCGACCGCATCGGGCGCAAGTCCACGCTCATCGCGACGCTGATGCTGATGGGGATTGCCACCTTCCTGGTGGCTTTCGTGCCGACTTACGAGAGCATCGGCATCTGGGGCGCGGTGATCCTCACCGCGCTGCGCTTCCTCCAGGGCGTGGGAGTCGGCGGCGAGTGGGGCGGCTCGGTGCTGATGTCGATGGAATGGACGCGCACCAACCAGCACCGGGGCTTTGCCGCGTCCTGGCCGCAGTTCGGCGTGCCGGCGGGCCTATTCCTTGCCAACCTCGTGGTCCTGGCGTGCAGCGAAATCTCGGGCCCGGCCTTTCTCACCTGGGGATGGCGCGTGCCGTTCGCGCTGAGTATCGTTCTCGTTGCAATCGGGCTCTACATCCGCCTCAGGATCATGGAGACGCCGGTGTTCACGCGCCTGGTGCAGGAGAAGCGCGTCGAGCGCACGCCGATGCTCGAGGTCATCAAGCGGCAGCCGAAGGAGATCCTGCTTTCCGCCTTCGCGCGCATGGCCGAGCAGGCGCCCTTCTACATCTTCACCGCTTTCATTTTCAGCTATGCGACCGGCAACCTCGACGTGAAGCGCGACTTTCTGCTGGCCGCAGTGCTGTGCGCCTCGCTCGTCTCGTTCTTCACCATCCCGATCTTCGGCCACCTGTCCGATCGCATGGGACGGCGCAGGATCTACCTCTTCGGCGCGATCGTCACCGGCGTCTTCGGCTTCGCCTATTTCGGCATGCTGAACAGCGGCAGCGCGGCGTGGATCTTCGTCGCAATCGTTCTGTCCCTGATGCCGCACGACATGATGTACGGGCCGCAGGCCGCGATGATCGCCGAGGCGTTTACGCCCCGGCTGCGCTACAGCGGCGCATCGCTCGGGTACCAGCTCGCCTCGATCATCGCCGGCGGGCCGGCGCCGCTGATCGCGGCGGCGCTGTTCGCGCATTACAAGACCGGCTACGCGATCGCGTTCTACATCCTGGCTTGTGCCATCTGCAGCGTCGTCGCGACGCTCATGCTCCCTGACTACACCAACAAGGATGTCTCGCGCGAGTACGACGCTGGCGACCGAGCGCGAGCGACGCCTTAGGCAGCGTCCTTATGCCTTGGCGTACTTCCCGGTGAGCTGGGGCGTGTAGCCCTTCAACCCCTTCTGCTCGCGCTCGAGGCGCGTCTCGCGCGCCCACGTGCGGCTCAGGTCATCCTGGATCTTCACGACCAGCTTGCCGAGGCCGTCGATTTCGAGCTCCACCGTGTCGCCGTTCTGCAGCGCCGACAGGCCGCGATGGTTGGTGCCTGTGGCGAGGACATCGCCCGGCTCGAGCTCATGGATGCCCGAGATCCACTCGATGCAGCGCGGGATCTTGTTCGCCATGTCGCTGGTGTTGTAGTTCTGCTTGACCACGCCGTTCACCGACAGCCGTACCTGCAGCTTGTGCGGATCCTTGATCTCGTCGGCGGTGACAATGTAGGGCCCGATCGGCGCGAAGGTGTCGCGCGACTTCACCTGGTAGAAGGAGTTGCCGAGCGTGGTGGCGTCGCGCGCCGAGCCGTCGATGAAGTTGGTGTAGCCGAACACGTGCTCCATCGCGCGCGACGCGGGCACGTTCTTCGCGCGCCTGCCGATCACCACCGCGAGCTCGGCCTCGCCCTCGAAGATCGAGAACGCGATGTCGGGCAGGACCACGGTCTCGCCGTGGCCGACCACGCAGTTCGGCGACTTGAGGAAGGCGTTGATCGGCGCCGCCTCCTTGCGCGTGCCGTCCTCCATGTAATTCACCGCCATGCAGTCGATGTTGACCGGCTTGGGAAGCGGCGAGCGGATCTTCACCTGCGAGACCGGCAGCCCGCTTCCCGAGCCCGCGGCCTTGTCGATCGGTCCGCGCAGGTCGGCCCAGCGCTCGATCACGCCATTGATCAGGTTGCCCGGTCCGGTGTGCGGGACGTTCAGGACCACCTGCGTGACGTCGACGACCCGGTCGCCCTTGAGCACGCCGAGGCGGTAATCGTTGAAGTAGAGGAGTTTCATGGGGCGGGCCCTTCCCGTTGGCTGTTGTGCAGGGGTATTATCCGGGCGCTATGTTATCTCCTCGGCGCAGACAAGTGATCATCGCCGGCCTCGGCGCCGCCGTCGCGCCGGCCGCTTTCGCCGCACTCCCCTCCGTCGAAGCACCGCAAAGGCTGGTGCTCTCCGGCCGCGTGCTCGGACCCGACGCCAAACCGCTCTCCGGCGCCGTGTTCTCTGCGCGGCGGGAGCGCACCGTCACCGACGCCGACGGGCGGTTCGTGCTCGTCACGACCACGCCGCCGCATCAGCGCGTGACTTTTCGCGTGAGCTACCGCGCGCGCTCGACTGGCGGGTTCGTTTCAGTTACAGATCGACGCCCCGACGGCGAGGGGTCCTGGCGCGCGAGCATCGGGCTCACGCTCGCCTGATCGAAGCGGTCCATTTTTCCGCCGGCGGCTCATAGGCGGCAAACGCCTCGAGCAGACCTTCCGGCGTAGACGCGACCATCAGCATGGCGCGATACGCCGGATGGATGAAGCCGTCCTCCATCTGACGGTCGAGAAAGCCGACCAGCGGCGCGAAGAATCCGTTCACCTCGAGCAGGCCGCAAGGCTTGCGGTGGAGCCCGAGCGTCGCCCAGCTCCAGACTTCGAACAGCTCCTCGAGCGTGCCGACGCCGCCGGGCAGGGCGATGAAGCCCGCGGCCAGCTCGCCCATCAGCGCCTTGCGCGAGTGCATCGAATCGACCACGCGCAGCTCGGTCAAGCCGCGGTGGCCGAGCTCGCGCTCGAGGAGCGCCTGTGGAATCACTCCGATCACCTCGCCGCCGGCGGCAAGGGCCGCGTCGGCGAGCACGCCCATGAGGCCGACCCGCCCGCCGCCGTACACGAGGCCGATGCCGCGCTGCGCCAGCACCCGCCCGAGCTGCGCGGCAGACGCGGCGTACGCCGGATCGTGTCCTGGATTCGAACCGCAAAAGACGCAGAGCCTGGCCATGGGGACGCGCTATTCTAATGAGCGAGCGCTGATGCTGGCCGGCACCGAGACCCTGGCGACGATCGCGAATCACTGGTTCGCCCGGCTCGAGCACGCCCTTGCCACGGGCGATCGAGCCTTGCTCGAGAGCCTGTTCCATTCCGACAGCCACTGGCGCGACGTCCTCGCCCTCACCTGGCGCATCGGCACGGTCAGCGGCGCCCGCGCGATTGCCGGCGCACTTCTAGAACATGCGCGCCGCGCGCGCCCCAGCGGCTTCCGGAGCGATCCCGAGCGCACCGCGCCGCGCCACGTGACGCGCGCCGGGACGAAGTGCGTCGAGGCGATCTACAGGTTCGAGACCGCGCTGGGCCGAGGAAGCGGCGTGCTCCGGTTCCTTTCTGAAACAAACAGCAACGACGAGCCGAAAGCGTGGACGCTGCTCACCGCGCTCGACGAGCTGAAGGACCACGAGGAGAACGTGGGCCGCCGGCGGCCCCAGGGCTGGTCCTATTCGCGCGATTTCGCCGGCCCGAACTGGCTCGATCTCAGAAAGCAGAATTCGACCTATGAAGGCCGCGACCCGGCGGTGCTGGTGGTCGGCGGCGGACAGGGCGGGCTCACCGTGGCGGCGCGCCTCCGCCAGCTCCAGGTCGACACGCTGATCGTCGACCGCTGGCCGCGGGTCGGCGACAACTGGCGCCGGCGCTACCACGCGCTCACGCTGCACAACCAGGTGCACGTCAACCACCTGCCGTACATGCCGTTTCCGCCGAACTGGCCGGTCTACATCCCGAAGGACAAGCTCGCGAACTGGTTCGAGTCCTACGCCGAGGCGATGGAGCTCAACTACTGGAGCAGCACCGAATTCGAGGGCGGCGCCTACGACGAAGACAAGGAGCGCTGGTCGGTGACGGTGCGACGCGCGGACGGCTCAACGCGCGAGCTTCATCCGCGGCACGTCGTTCTGGCCACCGGCGTAAGCGGAATCCCGAACATCCCGGATATTGCGGCGCTACGGGGTTTTCCGGGAAAGGTCATCCACTCAAGCCGCTACCAGGACGGCGAGGCCTGGAACGGCAAGCGCGCGCTCGTGATCGGCACCGGCAACAGCGGCCATGACATCGCGCAGGACCTCTACTCCGCCGGCGCGCAAGTCACGATCGTGCAGCGCAGCCCGACGCTCATAACGAACTGCGACCCGAGCGCGCAGCTCGTCTACTCGCTCTACAGCGAAGGCCCGCCGCTCGAGGACTGCGATCTGATCACCGCCTCGGTTCCGCTTGCCCTCGCCAGAAAGACCCACCAGCTCGCGACCGAACATGCGAAGCACCTCGACAAGGACTTGCTCGAGCGGCTCGAGAAGAGAGGCTTCAGGCTCTGCTACGGCGAGGACGGCACCGGCTGGCAGTTCATGTATCTCACGCGCGGCGGCGGCTACTACTTCAACGTCGGCTGCTCCGACCTCATCGCCGACGGCAAGATCGGCCTGGCGCAATTCGACGAGCTCCCCGAGCTGCTGAGAGACGCCGACCTGGTGGTGCTCGCCACGGGGTGGAAACGCCAGGAGCACCTCGTCGAGAAGCTCTTCGGCGCTGACGTCACCGCGCGGGTCGGGCCGATATGGGGCTTCGGCGAAGGCCAGGAGCTGCGCAACATGTTCCAGCGCACGCCGCAGCCGGGGCTATGGTTCATCGCCGGCAGCTTCGCCCAGTGCCGGATCTACTCGAAATACCTCGCGCTCCAGATCAAGGCTTGCGAGGTGGGGATCCTTCCCAGCAGAATGTAAGCAGGCGATATCTGTTGTCTTATCTGGTTGTCCGCGCACGCACCCAGCAAAACGCGTCGGGCCAGATCACTCAAATCGGGAGTCGGTGTGGCCAAGGTAGCGCCGGACCCGTCTGACGGCCTCCCGGCAATGGAAGCCCAAGAGTGGGCGGCAGACAAACATGCAGCGCTGAGACGCTACCTAGACATAAGCCACGCTGCGCGCCGAAAGTTTCTTATGGCGGGTGGCGCAGCTTACTTTGAGCTGTTTTCTGGCCCTGGACGACTCTTCTTGAAGGGCACTAACCAGTTCATCGACGGCAGTCCGCTAGTCGCGCACCTCGAGGCAACCCGAACAAGAACCAATTTCACCAACATTTACCTAGCAGATGAACAGCAGACTTTTTGTTCCGCCGTTGAAACGCGCCTAAAGCGGCTAGGAGCAAGTCCCACGACGCACCCATTGCGGTCGGAACCGGCGGCGAAACGGATCGCAAAGCAACTCCGACCGGACGCCCTCAATGTTGGTTTTCTAGATCCCTACAATCTTGGAGACCTTCCGCTATCCATCTTCGAGACGTTTGCTCCATTGCAGCGCATTGACCTGCTAGTCCACGTGCGCCATGGATCTAGCGCGTGCCTTGCCCGGCTCGATGAAGGCAAAAAGCGCACCGCTCGATCGCTTCGCGCCTGGCTGGAGAGACGCAGTATCTGGCTTGCAGGCTGGTGTAGAGGCTCGAGGAAGAATCATCGAGTATTGGCTTGGACGAATCCGAGCACTGGGATTTAAGGACGCAAGGGTGTGGAACCTAATCCGCGGACCCAATAATCAGCCCCTATATTGGCTAGTACTGGTGGCAAAACACGAATTAGCGACCCAATTTTGGGACGAGATAAGCAAACCGCCCCAGACCAGCCTGTTTTGAGAACCGGGCGATTACGCCAGGGCCGATTGTGGAAACTCGTCCCAAGTCACGCCGTCGAGAAGACGACCTGCCTTCTTCTTGCCGACGTTGCCCAAGAGCAGCTCATCCCCATTTGAGGCAAATAGCTTCTTCACTTTGACGCCGGTTGTCTGCTTTAGCGTCACCGGGCGCCAATTACCCCATTGTTTGAAGTGGAACCGAATCCCCTCCGAGACGCATTGATCTCTGATTGAGGAAACCCATTCTGGGTTCGCAGGGCGTGCGTGATGTCCACTTTCTCCGCCGGCGATCACCCAATCTACAAATCGGCCACCGCCGCGTTTAGCTCGAGCGATCCAGCCCGCAAAATCCAAAGGGCCGAGCAGCGGTTCGCATGAAAGGAAGAGCACCTTTGCTGCCAACACTGAAAGCTCAGCCATGCGCCTATCCAACCAGCGCTGATTCTCTGCTGTCGCCCCCAACCAGACATTGTCAGGCCAGCACGAGCCGTAAGGCACGAGGCGTGCGACATTCTGAGGACGCTTGGTAAGTAGCAACCAATCCAAGTGCGGCGTCTGGGCTATAAGCGACCAAAGACGCTCTCGTTTGTCGTCCAGGTCCCGCCGATCGTCGAATACATCTGCCATGGAAGCGCAGAAAACTCGCTCCCGCTTTCCCATGCGCCTCGCAGCAGCATCCCAAGCGAGTGGTTGTTGCCAGTAGTTTTCCGACAATTCCCGACGCGGGGCGCGGGCGCCCCACAAGTCTTGTCCTACGCGTCTTGCCCAAGCTTCTGCGTAACAATTCTTGCAGCCGGGCGATACCTTCGTGCATCCCCACCAAGGGTTAAAGGTGTGATGCGTCCATTCGATCCTAGAATCCTTCGCCATACTCTGCTCCCGGCCTCCTCGCGGCCTCGCCGCGATTCTACTCCTCGGTAGGTTCACCAAATGAGCCAGTGACTCGGAGACGCTCGTCGGGCGGCGCGATCTCCGTCACGAGGTCCCGGATCAGCGTCTTGTTCGGCAGCGGCTCGAGCGTCGTTTCGCTTTCCGTGAGCCGGGTCATGCAGGCGTACACCGTCCTGCCGTCGACGTTGATCATGCACTCCTTGCACGCGTTGGCGTTGATGCACGAAAAGCGGATCGCGAGGCTCGGATCGCGGTGGATGCGGATCCAGCGCAGCGCGTCGAGCACCGTCTGGCCGGGCTCGAACGGAACTTCGTGAACCTCGAAGCGTCCGGCCGTGCCGGGCGTGCCGCGGTGGATCCTGAGCCTAGCTTTCAAGCCGCACTCCGCCGCCACCGAGACGGATCCTCTGATGCCTCTGCCAGCGCTCGCTGGTCTCGGGAAAATCCTGGCGCTGATGCGCCCCCCGGCTCTCCTCGCGGGCGAGCGCGGCCTGCGCGATGCATTCGGCGACGAGACGCAGGTTGCGCAGGTCGTGGAGATCGAGCCATTCGGGATCGAGCCCCGCGCGCGGCGCCGGAAGCTGCTCGCATTCTTCGGCCAGGTCGGTGATGTGCTCGAGCGCGCGCCCGAGGCCGCCGCTGGCGCGCAATGGACCGACGTGCTCGTTCATCACCTGCTGAAGGCGCGCGATTTCCGCAGCTGCATTGATTCTTGACAGGGGAAAATCGGATCGCCCGCGGTCCGTCTCTTGTCCTATCAACGGCATTGCCGTCTTCGCCGCAAGCGCGGCGGCGCGCAAGCCGGCGCGGCGGCCGAAGGTGAAGGCCTCGGTGATCGCGTTGCCGGAAAGGCGGTTGGCGCCGTTCGCGCCGCCAACGGCCTCGCCGGCCGCGAAGAGATGCGGCACGCCCGTCTGCATGTCGGTGTCCACGCGGATCCCGCCCATGTGGTAGTGCGCGATCGGCGCCACTTCGATCGCCTGCCGCGTGAGGTCGATGCCGTTGGCGGCGAGGCGGTCGATGATCGGGCCGAACGCCGAGCGCAGCTCGGCCTCGCTGCAATGGCGGAAGGAAAGCCACGCGCCGCCGTGCGGCGTGCCGCGCCCGGCCGCGACCTCCTCGAGGATGGCGTGGGTCGCGTGGTCGCGCACCGAGACGTAGCGCCCGTCTTCGTTCAGGAATTCCTGCAGCTCGGCGTTCAGCAGCTTGCCGCCGAGCTTGTAGCGGAAGGGATCCCACATGATCGGATCCATGCCGACCAGCCTCGGCGCCAGATGGCCGATCGGAAAGAACTGCACGAATTCCATGTCGACCAGATCGGCGCCGGCGCGCAACGCGAGCGCATAGCCGTCGCCGCCCATGTTGATCGAGGCGCTGTTGCGCGCGTAGAGACGGGTGAGGCCGCCGGTGGCGAGGATCGTGGCCTTTGCGTTCAACGTTAACACTTCCCCGGAAATAACGTGAACCGCGTGGGCCCCCACGCAGACGCCATCGTGGATCGCGAGGTCGGTGACGAGAACGTCGCCGACGCGGCGGACCTCGGGGATTCGGTTCAGCTGCGCGCGCAGGGTCTTCGAGACCGCGGGGCCGGTGTTGACGAAATCGACGTAGACGCAGCGCGGGCGGTCGTGTCCCGGGGCTTGCACTTGCCTTATGTGCTTCTCGTCCCGCGCCCAGCCCACGCCCCAGTTGTCCATCTCGCGGATGCATTCGGGCGCGTCCTCGCACAGAAGCTGCGAGAGCGCCGGCTCGCACAGCCCGCGCCCGGCCTTCAGCGTGTCGGCGACGTGGTACTCCCAATGGTCGGGCGTCTCCTCCCCGAGCGCCGCGGCGACCGTCATCTGCGCCATCACCGTGGCGCCGCCGCGGCCGATCAGGCTGCGGTCGGCGAGCACGACCCGCGCGCCGGCGCGCGCGGCGCCGATGGCGGCGTACATCCCGGCCGCGCCCGCGCCGATGACGAGCACGTCGGTCTGCATTACTGCCCCGCGGCGATGGAGCCGCGGTCGATGGCGATTACGCGGTCGACCAGCCGCTCGGAATGCTGCAGGTCCGATTCCGAGAGCAGCACCGACAGGCCTGCGCGCTTGAGCCCGGCGACGACCTCGGCGAGCCGCTGCGCCAGCGCGGGCGCGACGCCCTCGAACGGCTCGTCGAGGAGAAGGAGGCGCGTGCCGCACATCAACGCGCGGGCGAGCGCCGCGAGCTTCTGCTGGCCGCCCGAGAGCTGCAGGCCCTTGCGCGGCGCGAACTCCTTCACCTCTGGAACAAGGTGGTAGATTTTCTGCAATCGGGCGCGCGCATCCGGCAGCCCAGCGGCCCAGGCGGGTACGAGCACGTTCTCCTCCACCGTCAGCTCGGGGATCAGGCGCCGGTCCTCGGGCATGTAGCCGATTCCGAGGCGCGCCCGCTCGTGCGTAGGGACAGCGAGAAGGTCACGGCTCTCGAAGCGCACCGAGCCGCGGCCCGCCTTGAGGAGCCCCATGATGGTCTTCATCACGGTGGTCTTGCCCGCGCCGTTGCGGCCGATGAGGCCGGTCATCGAGCCCGCCGGCACCCGCAGCGAGACGTCGCGCAGGATCTGCATCGACGCGATCGAGACGCTCAGCTTGTCGATCTCAAGCACGGCTGCCCACCACGTAGCGCTTGACCTCGGGGTGGGCGAGCGCCGCTTGCGGCGGCGCGTCGGCGATGATGCGCCCGTCGTAGAATGCGAGCACGCGCTGCGCGAACCGGCTCACCACCTCCATGTCGTGCTCGACGAAGAGCACCGTGGCGCCTTCGGCGCGCCCCGCCTCGAGCACCATCTGCATGATGCCGAACTTCTCCTGCGCGGAGACGCCGCTCGTCGGCTCGTCGAGCAGCAGGATGCGCGGCCGCGCCACCATCGCGAGCGCGATATCGAGGAGCTTGCGCGCGCCGCCGGGCAGGACCTGCGCGTTGCGCGCGCGGTACTCGAGCAGCCCGAAACGGCCGAGGATGCGCTCGGCCACCGCCTCCGCCGGCTCGCCGTAGCCCGGCACGAGCGCCGCGCCGCGCGAGAAGTAGCCGGCGAGGCCGGCGTTGCGCAGCACGATGCCGATGCCGACCATCATGTTGTCGAACACCGAGAGCGAGCCGTAAAGCTGCGGGATCTGGAACGAGCGGCAGATCCCGAGGCGCGTGATGTCGCGCGGCGGCAGGCGCGTGATGTCGCGGCCCTCGTAGGCGATGCTGCCGCGGTCGGGCTTGAGGTACCCCGTGACGATGTTGATGAAGGTGGTCTTGCCGGCGCCGTTGGTGCCGATCAGGCCCACCACCGAGTCTTTTTCGATGGCGGCGCTCACCTCGTTCGCCGCCGTCACGGCGCCGAAGTTCTTGGTGAGGCCCTGCGCGTCAAGAATGACGGACATAACGGTTGAAGAGCGACCAGAGCCCCTCGGGCAGGAAAACGATCAGGACGAGAAGCGCCGCGCCGAGGCTCATCTGCCAGGTGTTCGGCGAAAGGTCGTACGCCAGCGTATGGATCGCGCCGTAGATCAGCGCGCCGACGAACGGCGCGATCACGTTGCCGGTGCCGGCGAGGATCGCGATAAAGATGAATTCGCCCGACGTGGTCCAGTAGGCCATCTCGGGATCGATGTGCCCCACCGCGGTCGCCGCGAGGGCGCCGCCGACGCCGGCGAGCCCGCCGGCGATCACGTATTTCACGTGCACCGCCCGGCGCGCCGACGCCCCCATGTACTCCACCCGGATCTCGTTGTCCTTGATCGCCGGCGCGAGCCGGCCGAGCGGCGTATTCAGGTAGCGATGAACCAGCAGCGCCGTGACCAGCGCCACCGCTGCAGCGGACAAGAGCACCGCGTAACGCACCCACTCGGCGCCCGGCCGGATGCCGAACAGCGTCGAGGGCAGGATGTTGAAGCCGTCGGTCGAGCCGAGCGCCTCGCTTTTCACGAGCAGGCCGTACAGGATCATGGAGAGCGCGAGGCTGAGCAGCCCGAAGAAGATGCCGCGGTAGCGCGCGAGCAGGAAGCCGAGCACGAACGCCGTCGCCGCGGCCACCCCGCCGCCGACCGCCATCTCGACGAAGATGTCCGAGAGGCCAAAAAAACGGCCGAGCGCGCCGGCCGAGTACGCACCGAGGCAGTAGAACAGCGCCTGGCCGAAGGAAACCAGCCCCGCGCGCAGGAGGAGCAGCAGGCCGAGCACCACGAGCCCGCGCGCGAAGGCGATGGTCATGATGAACATGGCCCACTGCGGAAGCCATGGCCCTGCAGCGGCCAACAGCACGAAGGCCGCGAGGAGGATGGTGACGGTGCGCTCGCGCGGCTTCCTCGCCTGACTCATATCCTTCTCGGCTCGGCCAGGCTGAAGAGCCCGCGCGGCCGCACCGCAAGCACCGCCGCCATGACGAAGTAGATGACGAAAAGCTCGACCTGCGGCATGTAATGGACCGAGAGCGAGCGCACCAGGCCGACCATCACCGCGCCGACCGCGGCTCCCGGCAGGCTGCCGAGGCCCCCGATCACCACCACGGCGAACGAAAGCACGATCACCTCGACGCCGAGGCCGGGAACGACCGACACGGTGGGCGCGGTGAACGCACCGGCGAGCGCCGCAAGCAACGACCCGAGCGCGAAGGTGGCGAGGTAATAGCGGCCGACGTTGATCCCCATCGCGCGGCTCACCTCCGGATCGTGGATCACCGCCAGCAGGAGTTTCCCTGCGCGCGTGCTATGCAGGAGCCACGCTAGGCCCAGGCCGAAGAAGAGCGCCACGGCGACCAGGATGAGGTTGTAGGTCGGATACGCCATGCCGGCCACCTGGAAGCTGCCGAGGAGCGCGTACGGCTCGGCGATGAAATACGGATTCACGCCCCAGACCAGCTTCACCACGTCTTCGAGGATGAGGAACAGCGCATAGGTGACGAGCAGGATCACGACCTCGTCGCGCGCGTACAGCGGCCGCAGGATCGCGCGCTCGATGAGGATCGCGAAGGGCGCCGCCACGAGCATCGCGGCGAGCACCAGCACCGCGTAGGACAGCATCGGCGGATAGCCGCGCGCCAGCCAGGCCGCGGTTATCGAGGCCGCGGCGTAGGCGCCGATCGCGTAGAAGCTGCCATGGGTGACGTTGACGATCTTCATCACCCCGTAGATCAGCGTGAGCCCCAGCGCGGCGATGAACAGCCACGCCGAGTAGATGACGCCGTCTACCCCGACTGAGAGAAGCTGGTTCAAACCCTGCTTGTTGGCCGGCTCAGTTTCCCTGCTTGAAGCCGCTCTTGATCCAGTCGGCCGACTTGACCCCCTCGGGCGGGTTCACCTTCTCCGCCGGATAGCGCTTCACGTCGACCAGCGTGAGCTTGCCGTTCACCAGCTTGGTCGTGCCGTACGCCGTCTCCATGATCGCCTGGTGTCCTTTGCCGATCGCCATGCGCACCGTGCCGCCGGGCCCTTCGAAGGTCATGTTCTCGAGCGCGCTGCCGACCTGCTCGTTGGTCGGGCGCTTGCCGCCCGCGGCATCCTGCGCCTTTTCCCACGCCAGCTTCACACCCAGGATTGCCTGCGCCATTTGGTAGGAGGCGTAGTTCGGCGGCGATTTGAAGCGCGCTTCGAAGCCTTTCGAGAACCACTGGTTGAAGCGGTTGTCGGGCGCATACGGGCCGAACGGTCCGCGCGCGCCGAGCACCGTGCCGTCGGGAATCTGGCTGCCGAGCTTATGCATGGCGGTCTCGCCGGTGGTGAGGACCGTGAGGCTCGACTTCATGAGCCCGCGCGGCCCGCCCTGGAGGATCAGCGCCTCGAGGTCGCCGTTCCAGAAGCTCGAGTGGATCACGTCGGCCTTCGCGCCGAGCAGCGCCGAGATCTCGGCGTTGTACTGGCCGGCGAAGAGCTTCGGCATCTGCGAGGTCTTCACCTCGATGCCGGGCACCAGCACCTTCATCGCCAGCTCGAAGTCGCCCCACGAGTCCTGGCCCCAGGCGTAGTTCTGGTTCAGGCCGGCGATCGACTTGATGTTGGGCTTCGCATCCTTCACGTAGAGCGCCGCGCCGACGCTGTCCATGGTCGCCGTGGGCGAAGTGCGGAACACGTACTTGTAGGCCGCGTCCTCGAAGATCCGCGGCGTGCCGCAGTCGAAGAAGTTGGTGAACTTCTTCAGCTCCTCCGCGACCGGGGCGATCGCGAGGCAGTTGCCGCTCGAGATGTATCCGATCACGAGGTCGACGTTGTGGCGCTGCACCAGGTTGCGGAACTCGGTGACCTGCGTCGTGGTGCTGCCCGCCTCGTCGACCACCACGGTCTCGAGGGCCGCGCCGCCGAAGCCCTTCTTGTTGTACGGCGCGGGGCCCTTGCCCGCGTTCAGCTCGTCGATCACGAAGTCGGCCGCGTTCTTCGCCGGCACCCCGAACGGCGCCGCCGCCGGGCCCGAGATGAACGCCACGATGCCGATCTTGACGTTCTGCGCCATCGCGCCCGTCGCCGCCGTTGCCGCCAACGCCGCGGTCAAGGCGACAGCCAGCCTGTTCATGAACCTCATGATGTCTCTCTCCTCCTTTGGATCGAATATATTAACCGAAGCGCTTTTCCGGAGAGACCCATGACCGCTCCCATGTTGTTTACCAACGCGCAGGTCTTCGATGGCACCGGGCGGCCACCGTTCTCCGGCGAGGTCCTCGTCAGGGGAAACCGTATCGAGGGCGTCGGCCCGGCGAACGCGCCCCTCGATCGTCAACGCGCCGACGTGATCGATTGCGGCGGCGCAACGCTGATGCCGGGCCTGGTCGAAGCGCACGCCCACCTCTCGTGGCCCTCGTCGGTCGGCCGCATCATCGACGCGATGGTCCTGCCGCCCGAGGAGCACCTCCTGGTCACGGCGCGGAACGCGCGAGTCACCCTCGACGCGGGATTCACCAGCGCCTATTCGGCCGGCTCGCTCGGACCGCGCTTCGAGATCGCGCTGCGCGAGGAGATCAACGGCGGCTGGATCCCGGGACCGAGGCTGCGCGCCTCGTCGCTCGAGCGGCTGCCCGACGGCGCGCTCGGCCTGAAGGCCGAGGAAGGCGCACAGCATCCGCGCGGCCCCGCGACGATGCGCGCGTATGTGCGCGAGATGGCCAAAGCGGGCGTCGACTCGATCAAGTTCCTGCTCTCGAGCGACGAGGCATTCGCGCCGGGCGGCTCGCAGCAGCTCACCTACACCGAGGACGAGGTCGCCGCGATCGGCGAGGAGGCCCGCGCCTGCGGTCTGTTCCTCGCGTGCCACGCGCAAGCCGCCCAGGCGGTCAAGCTCGGCGCGAAGCACGGCTTTCGCATCCTCTACCACTGCAGCCATGCCGACGAGGAGGCGCTCGATCTCCTGGAAGCGAAGAAGGACGAGCTCTTCGTGGCGCCGGCAATCGGGCTCATGTACGCCCGGACCTACGAGGCCGAGGACTTCGGCATCACCCGCCAGGTCGCCGAGAAACTCGGCGCGCCCTTCACGCTCGAGCGCATGCAGAAGCTCTACCCGAAGATGCGCAAGCGCGGCATCCGCGTGCTGCCCGGCGGCGACTACGGCTTTCCTTACAACCCGATCGGGCGGAACGCGCGCGACCTGCAATGGTTCGTCGAGCTGCTCGGCTACAGTCCCACCGAAGCGCTGGTCGCGGCGACCAAGCTGGGCGGCGAGCTGATGGGACGCGGCGAGCTCCTCGGGCAGCTGAAGCCCGGCTATCTCGCCGACCTCCTCCTCGTGGACGGCGACCCGACGCGCGACGTGCGCGTGCTGCAGGACCAGGCGAAGCTCGCGATGATCATGAAGGACGGCAAGTTCCATAAGCGTTCGCCTCGCGTGCGCAGTAGCACCTCACAGCCGGAAACCTTGGCGCTTACGAATCCGTAAATGGAAACCCCGAGAGACGTGCGCCGCGCCATTCGCGCGGGCCGGCACCGCAGGAACACCGCCGGGCTTGCCCGCGGCTACGTGCAGGGAAACGTGTGCATCCTCCCGCGGGAGTATGCCGAGGACTTCCGTGCTTTCTGCGAAGCGAACCCCAAGCCCTGCCCGCTCCTCGCCATGTCGGCACCGGGCGATCCGCGCCTGCCCGAGCTCGGCGAGGATCTGGACATAAGGACCGACGTGCCACGCTACCGCCTGTTCCTCAATGGCGTTCAATCCGATGAGGTTTCAGATTTGCGCGATCTATGGCGCGGCGACCTCGTCACGTTCGTCCTGGGATGCTCCTTCTCCTTCGAGGAAGCGCTGATGCAAGCAGGGCTGCGGCTGCGCTACGTCGAGCAGGGAACCAACGTGCCGATGTACCGCACCAGCGTCGATACCGTCCCGGCGGGCCCCTTCCGCGGCAAGCTCGTGGTCTCCATGCGTCCGTTCAAGCCCGCCGATGCGATCCGCGCGATCGAGATCACCTCGCGCTATCCCCGCGTCCACGGCGCGCCGATCCACTTGGGCTTTCCGGAACTGATCGGAATCGAGAACCTGGCGCAGCCCTGGGCCGGGGACCCGACCGAGGTGCGCGCCGGCGAGCTGCCGGTCTTCTGGGCTTGCGGCATCACGCCGCAGTCGGTGGTGCTCGAGGCCCGGCCCTCGCTCTGCATCACCCATTCGCCGGGCCACATGCTGGTCACCGACCTGACGAACGCAAGCCTCGCGACTTAGTCAGGCCATAGGCGCCGCGAGGCGATGCGCGCCCCCTCGCCGAGCGCCTTGAGCTTCGCCCAGGCGACGGCTTCCGGAATTTCGGTGTTGCCCGCGGTCGAGGCAAAGCCGCAGTCGTTGCCGAACATGACGTTCTCGCGCCCCGCCGCTCGGGCCCAGCGCTCGATGCGGTCGGCGACGCCCTCGGGATGCTCGATCGTCACGTTCGAATGCGTGACCGCGCCCGGGATGAGCATCTTGCCCTCGGGCAGCTTCAGCTTCTGCGCGACGCGCCACTCGTGGTCGTGGCGCGGGTTGGCGGCCTCGAACGAGTACGCCCCGACCCGGATCGTCAGGATGAGGTCGAGCACCTGCTCGAGCTGCAGGTCCGAGAGGCGGGGCCCGAAGTTGACGCCATAGCAGGTGTGGTAGCGGATGCGCTCCGCGGGCAAGCCCCGCAGCGCGTGGTTCAGATGCTCGATGCGCCGTTGCATCCACGCGCGGTACTGCGCGAGGTCCATGTCCTTGCGCGAATCCCAGGAGCTCACCATCCTCGGATCGTCGATCTGCAGATAGAGGCCCGCGGCGAGGATCGCCTTGTACTCCTCGCGCATCGCTTCGCCGTGCGCCTCGAAGTATTCGGCTTCGGACTTGTAGTACTCGTTGGCGTCGCTCGGGATGGGGCTCGACGAAGGCATGAACCCTTCTTCGGCCCCGGCCTCGGACATGGCCTGACTCAGATTAGCCAGGTCGCGCTGCAGGAACTTCTCGCCGACGTACCGGATCGGCGCCACGCACACCCGCGGCGCGACGCGCACGGTATTGGCGAATGGGCTGTGCTCCTGCACGCTGCGGTAGTAGTCGGGGAACATGGTCGCGTCGCGGCCGTTCGGATCGACCGGCCCGGGCGCGGGCATGCCGCCCTTCGGGACGCGCGGCTCGAAGCCGCCGATGCGCTCGGCGCGGTAGGCCATGAAGCTCGGCTTGCTGCACTCGCCGTCGCTGACGATGTCGATCCCCGCTTCGACCTGCTTGCGGACGATTTCTCGCACGTTGCGCGCGAGCGCTTTCTCGTAAGCAGCCTCGTCGACGCGGCCGCCTTCGAAGCGCGCATGCAGCGCCGCCAGCATATCGGCGGGCCGGGGAAGACTCCCGGTGTGGGTGGTGCGAATGCGATCGGTGCTAGGCTTCATGGATGAAGTTTATTCCAGCGCTGGCCCTTGCCATCGTCGCGCTCGGCGTGAACGCGCAAGCGAATTATCCGGACAAGCCCGTGCGGCTGGTGGTCGGATTCAGCGCCGGCGGGCCGACCGACCTGCCGGCGCGATTCATCGCCGATCGGCTCGGCAGCGCGCTCGGCCAGCGCGTGATCGTGGACAACCGGCCGGGCGCGGGCGGGCAGATCGCGACCCAGGATGTCTTGTCCAAGCCGAGGGACGGCTACAACCTGCTCCTCTGCACCCATTTCGAGGCCATCAATGCGGCGGTCTACAAGAGCGTCGCCTACAAGCTCGCCGACCTCGCGCCGATCACGCAGATCTCGCGCTATTACTACGCGGTCGCGCTGGCGAACGAGGTCCCGGCGCAGGACCTCGAAGGATTCATCGCCTACGCGCGCGCCAACCCCGGGAAGCTCAACTACGGCACCATCGGCCGCGGCTCGGCGCAGGAGGTGCTCGCCCTCGAGCTCGCCAAGGCTGCCGGAATCCGCCTGACCGGCATTCCCTACAAGGGCGGCGCCGACGCGTTGAACGACCTGATCGCGGGCCGGGTCCAGCTCTACGTTTCGCCGACCCTCACCGTCCTGCCGCAGTACAAGGCCGGCCGGCTGCGCGTCCTCGCCGTCACCAGCGCCGAGCGCCTTGCCGCGGCGCCGGCAATTCCGACGCTCACCGAGAAGGGCCTGCCCTTCGTGCGCTTCGGCTGGCTCGGCCTCTGCGGCGGCGCCGGCACGCCGCAGCCGGTGACCGCGCTCCTCAACCAGCAGGTCGGCGCCATCGTGAAATCGCCCGAGTACCGCGACCTGATCGAGAAGGCGGGCTCGGTCGCGCTCTCTTCGACGCCCGAAGAGCTCGCGCAGATCCTGCGTGACACCTACGAGCAGACCGCCGGAATCGCCCGCGAATTCGGCCTGCAGATGGACTAGGGCTCCAGGAGCCAGCGCTCCGCCGCGGCGACGCTCTCGAAGAGGCGCACGTTCACGCCGCGGTTCATCGCGACCGTCTCGGCGAAGTACGCCATCGACTGATCGTCGTTCCGGAAGGGGACATAGGCGATTTTCCGGAGCTTGCTGCCGTCGGCGGCGCGCTGCGAAATGACCTCGTACACGCTGGTGGTCGGAAGGTTCGGCCCGTGAAGCTGCATGTCGAGCAACACGTCGGAACGGCCGCTCCTCACGCAGGCAGCATGGGCTTCCTCGAGAAACCTGAGCGCATTCGCGGGCGTGAGATCGCCTTCGACGCGCGCGTACACGTACGTCGGCCTTTCTTCGATCGTGAGGTGGTATGCCACGGGCAGTCCCCGATTCATCCTCCTGACGCCTAGCCTACCCCAAGCCGACGGAAAAACGGTTCTAGTTCCGGGCGTTGTTGGCCGATTTCAAGGCCCTTGAAAACCACGCCGGCGCTCCTATCTCCGCCCCGAAACAATCCTTTGGAGGACAGGGCATGGAACTCTCGCTTTTTCCCCGCGACCTGTTCGCGGAGCTCGACCGCCTGCAGCGCCAGGTTCAACGAGCGTTTGAGTTTTCCCCCAGCATCCGGGGCTTCGCGCGCGGCGGGTTTCCCGCGCTCAATGTCGCGAGCACGCCTCAGTCGGTCGAAATCTACGCTTTTGCCCCCGGGCTAGAACCGACCAGCATCGAGGTCCAACTCGAGCGCGGCGTGCTCAGCATGGCCGGCGAACGCAAGCCGGCCCTTCCCGGCGAGCGCGAGCGGACCACCGTGCACGTGAACGAGCGCTTCGCCGGGCGCTTCCATCGCGTGGTCACGCTTTCCGACGACCTCGATCCGAACGAGGTGCGGGCGGCGTACCGCGAGGGCGTCCTGCACGTCAGCATCAAGCGGCTCGAGTCGGCGCAGCCGCGCCGCATCACCGTGAATTGAGCGAGGAGACGACAATGAACGAGCAAACCGCTGTCAGCCGCGCGGACGACCAGGCCACCCTCGAGCAGCCGGCACTGCTGCCGCCGGTCGACGTCATCGAGGACGATTCCGGCATCACGCTGTACGCCGACCTTCCCGGGGTGCCCAAGGACAAGCTCAGCGTGCAGGCCGACGGTGAAACGCTGATCATCGACGGCGAAATGGCGCTCGAGATGCCGAAGGACCTCGAGGCGACCCACGTCGAAGTGAACCTGCCACGCTACCGGCGCGTGTTCAGCCTGTCGAAGGAGCTCGACCCCGGCAAGCTCAGCGCCGAGCTCAAGCAGGGCGTGCTCAAGCTGCGCATCCAGAAAGCCGAGCGCGCGAGGCCGCGGCGCATCGAGGTCACGGGATGAGCGAGGTCCAAGTGCGCCATGGACCGGCAGTCGCTTTACTTCAGCGCGCTGAAAAGCGCGGCGCAAGCACTCGGCGAGGAGCAGCTCAGACACCGGCTGAACGTCCCGGCCGTCGCCCTGGCCGCTTGGCTGAAGCGTGAGCGTCCCATTCCGGAGGCGGTGTTCCTGAGCGCCGTCGACGTGCTCGAGGAACGCGAAGGCGATCGTCGCTAGCCCGGAATCTCCGGATCGACCAGGCGCGCGAGGGCCTCGAGCGACTCCTGCCACCCGAGGTAGCATGCCTCGGCCGGGATCACCTCCGGAACGCCCTCCTGCACGATGTTGAGCTCGGTGCCGCAGGAGACCGCTTTCAGGCTCACGGTGACCGTCATCTCTCCGGGCAGGTTGGGGTCGTCGAACTTGTCGGTGTAGCGCAGGCGCTCGTTCGGCTTGAGCTCGAGGTAGCGGCCGCCGAAGGAGTGGCTGGCGCCCGTGCCGAAGTTCGTGAACGACATCCTGTGCGCGCCCCCGACCCGCGGGTCGAGCTCGTGCACCTTCCCGGTAAAGCCGTTTGGCGGCAGCCACTTCGCCATGGCGGCGGCATCGAGGAAGGCGCGGTAGACCCGCTCGGGCGTCCCGCGGAGGACGCGATGAAGCCGGATGGTGTTTCCTGGCATGGTGCTTCTCCTTTGAGGTGACCTATCCTATAGTCGAACGGCGCCGATCCAGATCGACATGGGAGGTCTCCGGCCGTGAAAATATCTTTCGCGCTCATCGCCGCGTCCGTCTGCTGCAGCGCGGTTGCCGGCACGCTCGGCGGCCCGCTGACGCTCGAGGACGAGGGAAGCTTCTTCGTCAACGGCAAAGTCGTCACGTCGCAGCATCCGGGGGCGTCGCTCGTCACCGGCCCGGCCGCGCCCGGGCGCATCACCGTGAACCAGATGTATGTCCATTACCGCATCCCGGCATCGAGGAAGGGACCCGCGCTCGTGCTGGTGCACGGCTCGAATCATTCCGGGGTGACCTACGAGACTACGCCGGATGGCCGCGAGGGCTGGGCAACCTATTTCCTGCGCAAGGGCTTCCCGGTCTACGTGGTGGACCATTCCGGCCGCGGGCGCTCCGGCTTCGATCCTACGCCGGTCAACCTGGTTCGCGAGCAGCCCGGCGCCAATCCGGCGTCGCTGCCCACGCTGTTCCTCGCCACGCAGGAGCGCGCGTGGCTCAACTTCCGGCTGGGACCGTCGTACGGCGTGCCGTTCCCGGGCCTCCAGTTCCCGGTCGAAGCGCTGGAGCAATATACGGCGCAGCTCTTGCCGAACGCCGAGACCACGCTCGCCGGCGTCGGCGCGAACACCGTCGATGGGCTCGTCGCGCTGCTCGACAAGATCGGCCCGGCGGTGGTGATGGTTCATTCGCAGTCGGGCGTCTATGGGCTCGACGTGGTGCGCAAGCGCGCCGATCGTTTGCGGGCGCTGGTCAGCGTCGAGGGCGGATGCGACACATTCCAGCCTGCCGACGCGGCCCGGTTCAAGCCGGTGCCTATGCTCTCGCTCTGGGGCGACTTCAGCGTCGGCGCCAAGGAGACCGTGAACGGCGACAAGCGGCGCGAGGGCTGCCTCGCCGCGGTCAATGCGATCAAGGCGGCCGGCGGCCGAGCCGCGCTCGTCCTGCTGCCCGACGCGGGCATCAAGGGCAACAGCCACATGATGATGATGGACAAGAACAATCTTCAGGTCGCCGACCACCTGCTGAAGTGGCTCGGGAACAACCTGGGCGCGCCCTAGGCGAGCCGCGGCACGTCCCTTGCGGCGCGCGCTCCTCAATGCGCCGCGAGATTCCCGTCCAGGAGTGGCCGAGCTTCCTCGAGCGGCTCGGCCGCGAGCGCCGCGCGTGGCTTTGCACCATGGACTACGCAGGGTCCGTACAGGCTCGCGAACAGCCGCTCGAGTCCATTTCCATCGGCGAAGGCGTCGACATTCGCCTCGGCGGAAGGGTCGTTCACCTGGATGCGCCGCAGGCGGTGCACGTCGAACACACCGGCAAAGGGGCCCTCAAGCTCGTTCAGATAGAAGACAACGTCGGCCGCACCCTTACCTTGCGCATCAGCGAAAAGCAAATTCGAAGATCATCTTGAGTACCCATCGGTCCGACGCGTCGGTGAATCCCCGGCCGATGCCGACGTTGAAGTCCGATTTGCCAATCCTGCCGTCCCAGGCGAAGTACAGCACGCGGGTCTGATCGCCACCGTAGTACTCCACGCCGAACGAATTCCAGCCAAACGCCTGATAGGCCATCTTCGCCGCTGGCTGGAATTTCGCAGCACGGGAGCTTCCGGAGAGCTGCTTGTCCGCGCCGGGATTCGCGACGAAGTGCCAGCGGCCGGTCCGGTATCCCAGGATCGGAATGAGCTCGGCGCTCCAGAACCCTTCCTCGCCGGAGCGCTCGTTGCGCGCCAGCTCGGCGTTGAAGCCCCAATAGAAGCCCTCGTCTTCGTCGTGCGGAGCGACGTACTGGAGCTCCGCCCGGTATCCGTCCAGGCGGCCCGTGCCCTCGTCGATGGCGAGCGGCAGCTGGAAGCTGAGCTCCCAGTTGCGCCGCACTCCGTAGGAATATTCCGGCATGATCTGCAGCGGCGTGCGTTGATCGCTGGCCTTCGGCCCGGCGCTGCTCGCCTTGTTGACGTGAACCTCGAGCGTGTGCTCGCGGTAGCGCGCCAGCTCGTCCGTGAACACCTTGATCTCGTTCGGCGCCGCGGCAACGAATGCGGGCGCGACCGCCGAGCACGCGATGACGAGTCTTCTTCGCAGTTCCCGGGTCAACAAGCAGAGCGTATACTGATTTTCGAAAACAACTGGCTGGCACGGCATGGCACAGCCGTCGGACGACGATCGCACGGTAGCCGCTCAGGCACCCCGGGGAGGAGGGGAGTCCGCGCTCGGCGCGAATACCCTTCCCGTCGGCACGCGCCTGCACGAGTTCGAGATCGTCGACCTGGTCGGCGAAGGCGGCTTCGGGATCGTCTACCTCGCGCGCGATTGCGTCCTCGAGCGCAAGGTCGCCCTCAAGGAATACCTGCCGGCGGCGCTCGCGAGCCGCGGGCCGGGCGCGACGGTAGCACCGAGCTCGAGCCGGGACGTCGAGACCTTCCAGATCGGCTTGCGGAGCTTCATCAACGAGGCTCGCATGCTGGCTCAGTTCGATCATCCGGCCCTGGTGAAGGTCTACCGGTTCTGGGAGGCGAACGGCACCGCGTACATGGTGATGCCCTATTACGAGGGCATCACGCTGAAGGAATCACTGCGCCGCGCGGGAACACCCCCGGACGAGGGCGCTCTCAAGCAGCTCCTCGCGCAGCTCCTCGACGCTCTTCAGGTGCTGCATCGTGCGAACGCAGTCCATCGGGACATCGCGCCGGACAACATCCTCATCCTGCCAAACGGCGACCCGCTCCTGCTCGACTTCGGCGCGGCGCGCCGGGTGATCACCGACCGGACGCAGACGCTCACCGCGATCCTGAAGCCGGGTTACGCGCCGATCGAGCAGTACGGCGAGTCGCCGTCGCTGAAGCAGGGACCGTGGACCGACCTCTATGCGCTCGCCGGGGTCATGCATTTCGCGATCGCCGGCGCACCGCCGACCCCCGCGGTCACGCGGACCATCACCGACCCTTTGGTACCGCTCCATCGGGCCGCCGCCGGCCGCTACAGCGCGCAGTTCCTGCGCGCGCTCGATCAAGCGCTCGCCGTCAATCCGGCCAATCGCCCGCAGAGCGTCGAGGCGTTTCGCTCGCTGCTCGAGCTCGACCAGGTTCCCCGGACCGTCGCGCGCGCCGCCCGCGAGCGCGCGCCGCGCCCCGCCGCCGACCGGGACTGGCTGCGTCTCGGAGTTTATGCCGGTGTTGCGGTTGCGCTGGCCGCGGCAATCGGCGTGGTCGCGGTTCTCAAGTGGGGCACGTCGACTCCCGCCCCTGCAGTCACGACGTCGATTCCCGCATCGGCGCCCGAACCGACACCGGCCGTAGTCCCGACTCCCGTGCCGACGCCCCCGCCGGATGCGCCGGCACCCCAACCGAGCGCAAAGGAGCAGCAGCCGCGGATCGTCGAGCCGGTGCCGGCAAAGCCGGCCGTCAAGGCGAGCGCGCTCGCGCGGCAGCCGAAGGCCCCCGCGGCCGAGGAACCGCAGCGCCCGGACAACAGGCTCGCCCTGCTGGTCGCCACCTTCCTGCAGGAGGGCGAAAAGTGCTTCCAGGCCAAGCAATACGACTGCGCGATCGCGAAGGCCAACGACGCCCTGCAGGTCGATCCCGGGAGCACGCAGGCGCGGCGCCTGAAGGCCGCCGCATCGGACGAACAGCAGCGGGCGCTCAAGCAGATCAAGATCGAATAGCTATCCCTGGGGAGGGGGACAAGCCATGCGGCACATTCGGTTCACTCGGAAACCAGCGATGATCATCGCCCTGGCGGCGTTCGCAGCCGGCTGCGCGACACAGCAGGGCGGCAGCGCGCCACAGCAGGGCGGCAGCGCGCCGGCAGACACACTCTCGGGCGACTGCAATCCGCTCATCACCGGCGGCATCGGCGCCGCGATCGGCGCCCTTGCGGGCGGCAGCAAGAATCGCGGAACCGGCGCGGCCGCGGGTGCGGCGATCGGCGCCCTCGCGTGCGTTGCCTACAACTACTATGCAAAGCAGACCAAGACCGCGCAGCAGGTCACCGACGAGTACAAGGCGAAGAACAAGGGAACGCTGCCCGCCAGCGCGACCGTGACCCGCTTCAACGTGCAGGTGGCACCGACCGCGAAGGTCCAGGCCGGCAACGCGGTCAACGTCGCGAGCAACATCGAAGTCGTACCGGGCACGAGCAACCCCAAGCCGAACGTCGAGCAGGAGATCACCCTCTTCAGCCCCGACGGTGCGCAAGCGGGGAAAGCGAGAAAGCCGGCCAGCGTGGCCGGAGCCGGCGGCGGCGGCTTCGAAACCTCGTTCAAGTTCTCGCTGCCGCAAGGCGTGCCGCAGGGCGTCTATCCGGTGAAGAGCCAGCTCTATGTGGATGGCAAGCCCGCCGCGGGCACCGACACGCGCTTTCAGGTGGTCGTCGCGCCGGACGCTAGCAGCCAGCTCGCCCTCGTCCGCTGAAGGAGGATCAAATGGTCGATATCCGCATCGCCGCTGTTGCTTTTCTGACGGCGGCGACGCCACTCCAGGCGCGCGTGGTCTCTTTCGAGATCGAAAAACAGTCGGCGTACGGGCGTTTCGAAGGCATCGACTTCCAGCGCATCGAAGCGAAGGTGCGCGGCGAACTCGCACGCTCTGACGGCGTCCCCGATATCGACACGGTCCTCGCTGCCGGCCGCAAGCCCGTCTATGAGACGCGCGTCCTGCTGATCGTCCCGACCGCGCGTGCTAGCGGCGCGCTCCTCGTCGACGTGCCCAACCGCGGGCGCGTCATCTCGCATGCGCTGTACAACGGACTGCGCGAGCCGCCGACCAGCGTGGGGTCCACAGAGCCTGGAACCGGCTTCCTGCAGCGCAGGGGGTTCGCGCTCGCAAGCGTCACGTGGGAATACGGCGAAGGTATCGTCGTCCCGCGCTTTCCGGACGCGGCCGGAGACGAGCGCAACGTGGAAGCCGCGGGGTTCGCTGCCGTCCGCGACGTGGCCGTGTTCCTCCGCGACGCCAAAGCGGACGATGCCGGGCGCCCGAATCCCCTCGCCGGAATGATCGACCGCGCGTACGCAACCGGCTTCTCGCAGACCGCGCGCTTCCTGCGCACATTCCTCGCGCGCGGCTACAACACCGCGGATGGCCGCATGGTGTTCGCAGGACTGCACGTGCACGCCGGCGCGTCGGGCCAGATGCCGATCCTAGAGCCCGGCAGGGGTAACGCGTCCGCGACGGCAAGCCCGACGCCCAACTTCCTGCAGCCGGACCTGCGCGGCGTGCAGGAGGCGCCTTTCACCTACGAGCAGATCGTCGCCGCGATGCGTTCTCGCAACGAGCCGCTCCCGAAGATCGTCGTCACGAGCATGACTACAGATTATCTGAGCCTCCGGGCGTCGCTTGCCCGCACCGGAGCTGAAGGCGCCTCGATCGACGCACCGATTCCGTCCAACGTGCGCATATACGACGTCGCCGGCGCATCGCATTCGCTCAACACCGCCGCGACGCACCCCAACTGCAAGCTGCCGCTCGCCCGCATCGACTACCGACCGATCATGCGCAGTTCGCTCGCGAATCTCGACGCGTGGGTAGCGCGGGGGACCGAGCCGCCGCCGAGCGCCTTGATGCCGCTCACCGCCGAGACGGTCGACTCGTCCGTGCTACGGCCTCCCGCACACCTGCCCAAGGCGATCGTCCTGGCTCCGGCACGGCTGGCCGACGGCAACGTGGCAGGCGGAGTACGCCTGCCCGAGGTCGACGTTCCTTTGGGCATTCACGCGGCGCAGAACACGGTGGACAAGGAACCCTGCCGCCTGGGCGCCGGCTACGTCGCCTATTCGCCCGAGGTCGTCAAGACTCGCTACGGCTCCCCGGCCGAGTATACGAAGCGCATCACGGCTTCGGCGGGCGCACTCGTCGCGCGCCGGCTCCTCCTCGCCGAGGACGCAGAAACCATCGTTCGGGCCGCACAAGCGGTTCGCTTGAGCGATTAGCAGCACGCCTTGACGTTCCATCGCAAGTAATCCCTGCTTGACAATATTCATCCTTATGGGTGAATATTGCGGCCATGCAGCTCGACGACACCCTGATCGCGCTGGCCGACGAGACCCGGCGCAGCATCCTCAAGCGCCTCGCCGCCGGCGAGGCGCGGGTGACCGAGGTCGCGGCGCCGTTCGAGATCTCGCTCAACTCGGTGTCGAAGCACATCCGGCTCCTCGAGCGCGCGGGGCTGGTGCGCCGGCGCATCGCCGGCCGCGATCACTTCCTCGCGCTCGAGCCCGGGCCGTTCGACGAGCTGACGCAATGGATGCTGAAAACGCGCGAGTTCTGGTCCGCGCGTCTCGATTCCCTGGAAGCGTCCCTCCGCGCCGAGGACGCGATCGAAGCGGCGCGAAA
>Ga0114129_10001582_pt1 | contig 30940 bp, 21 predicted proteins | sample RhiMetdeltSRZDD1_FD_80071 | JGI IMG/M metagenome (GOLD analysis project Ga0114129, IMG submission 80071) | Populus rhizosphere microbial communities from Tennessee, USA - Rhizosphere MetaG P. deltoides SRZDD1 (version 2) (version 2) | ecosystem: Host-associated > Plants > Roots > Rhizosphere >...
CGCCGCGGCGACGAGCCCCCAGGTGATCATGATGCGGGCGATCCAGTACCGCGCCCCGACGCGCGCGAGCACGAGATTGCTCGGCACCTCGAAGAGCGCGTAGCCGAGGGAGAAGATCCCCGCACCGAAGCCGTAGGCGGTCGCGCTGAAGTGCAGGTCGCGATTCATCTGCAACGCCGCGATCGCGACGTTCGTCCGGTCGAGGAAGTTGCAGATGTAGAGGACGAAAAGGAACGGAAGGAGTCGCAGACTCACCCGTCGCATGGTCGTCCGCGCGAGATCCGTGTTATCCCGGTCGATTCCCACGCCTGAAGAGGCCGGGATTGCAGTCGAGGAGGACATTGCGCCCATCCCTGTCACCCAGCCACTTCGCTCGACAAACCATCGCTCGTGGCCGCTCGCCACGTTTTCAGGCGTCGCATGCTCCTCTTCCTCGCCACCAGAATCATCCGCGGTGAGTGCAGATCGTCGTACGAGCTCAGACGATAGTCGCCGTGGACCTCCTCGGAGATGCCACTTCCGCCGTGGCGTCTTTTGGCGTAAGTCCCTACCCGGTCTGCGCAGCGGTGGGAACGTGAGGAGGGGTTGCCCGTGCATCGCCTCGCCCATGAAAAGCGGGGCAGCATCTACGCGCGAAGAGAGGAGTTGGCGGCGTGGTGGGAACGAGGGTGTGAGTCCGATGCCGGTATTTGTGAGATGGCTTCTAATCGGTTGCTAGTTGCCTTGCCACAGAGACGCAGAGGCACAGAGATCAACTTGTTTTGCTCTGTGTCTCTGTGCCTCTGTGGCCCGTGATCGTGAAAGGTTTTGAATCGACAATTCGTATCGTCAATATCATTCAGAATGTCACTCGAAATCCAAGCTGCATCCGACGCGCAAGGCTTCCGTCGGCTCCCTTTCCATACAACGGACTCGTCTCAACCAGCGTGTAGGTATTGTAGTTCTCGTGGTTGAACACGTTGAACGAGTCGGCGAACCCTTCGATCTTCGCGCGCCCGCCGAGCGGGAACGTCTTCGAGACACGAAGATCGACGCGATGGATCGCCTGGCCGACGAAGCTGTTGCGCGGCACGATGGATCCGTCCGCCCGCAGGCGGCTGCCGGTCGCTGTGCCAACGTTACGGCGGTCGCCGCCCGACGTCGGCGCGAACCGTGCGCCGGACCCGTAGAAGTACAGGCCGCTGACGAGAAATCCGTGCGGCAGCTCGAGGATGCCGTTGAACACGGCTCGATGCCGCTGGTCTGACGTCGCGAGACCGTACTCGCCTCCAAGGTCGGTTGCCACCGTGAACGGCAGCGGTCCCATCGTGCACCACGACTCGGAGGTTTCCGTCCGGCAATCGACCGCGTACGGCTGCGGGTCGTCGTCCCACAGTCCTGCGAGCGTGTACGTAATCGAATACTGATAGTGGCTGCTCATCCGCCTGGTGAATGCGGTCTCGAGGCCGCGATAGTTCGAGCGTCCGGTGTTGATGGACACCTGCGTCAGTGCCCACCCGGGGATCGGACGACGAGAGACATCGGTGAACGGATAGTTGACGCCGGTTGCCGGGTTGTAGGCGAGATTCAGGTTGTTCAGCGTGAGGCGCTCGTTGCGCGCGCCGTTGAAGTTGAAATCCGACGTGAGCGCCATCGTCGATCCGATCTGACGCTGGAATCCAATCGATGACGTCCAGCTGTACGGCATCGACATGAATGGCGACGCGATGGCGGAACCCGTGCTTTGATCGATCCCCGACCTGCGCAGCTGCGCGAGCGTCGGCAGCGGACCGTTGAAGGGGTTCGTTGCGAAATCCGGCCGGTTGTCGTTGAACACCTGCGCGACGAACGTCGTGGCGGCCGACAGCGTGAACGACGTCAGGTTGTCGATCACCTGGCCGTAGTAGCGTCCGACGCCGCCGCGAATCACCGTCCGATCGTTCAGTTTGAAGGCGGCGCCCACGCGCGGCCCGAAGTCGGTGGTCTCGTTCGGACGGCCGCCCTTGAGAATCGGATAGACCTCGACGAAGTTCGCGAACGAATTCGGCTGAAGGTCGTAGCGCAGCCCGAGGTTGAGCGTGAGCCGGCGGGTTGCCTGCCAGTCGTCCTGCACCCATCCGGCGACGGTGTGGCGGATCGCGCGGCCGCCGAATTCGCCGACCCCGATCTGATAGGAGCGAATCAACGGGTTCAGCGCGTTCAAGTTCCACGTGTCCGGATTGTTCCAGACGGGCATCAGCTGCTCGATGTTCGCGGGCGGGCGTGAGGTTGACGCATCATAGATGCCGACGCACGGGCGGCAGTTGTACAGATAAAAGACCGTGTAGAGATACTCACCGCCGCTGCGGACGTCATGGCGGCCCGCGCGATTGAACGAGTACGTCCAGTCGTCGCGCAACGAGACGACCTGCTGCCCGAGCGTCTGCGGCCAGTTCGTGTTGTTGTTGCCGAATGTATAGCCGTTGAAGTTGATGCGCGGCGCGCCGTTGGTCACGCCGAACTGCGCCTGCGGATGGTGCGCCCAGGTGACGACGCTCTTGTTTCGCTCGACGGCGCCGGTGAATCCGAACTTCAGCTCGTTGAGGCCTCGGTTGCCGATCACCTTCGAGTGCGTGGCGTACAGCGTGTCGGAGTTCGCGGACGAGTATCCCTGTGACGAGGGGTGCGTCGTCGCGCCGTTCAGGCCCGCATACGCGGGGTCGGTCCGGATCCATTTGGTCGCGCGCAGCATCAGGTGCTGCTGCGCACCGATCTGAAAATCGAGCCGCGTGCCGCCGTTCCAGTCGAGGACCGAGCGCTCCTGGTCGACGTTGAATGACGGATACGGGCTGTTGAACGTAATCGTCGATGGCTCACGCTCGCGCTCGTAGTAGACGAAGTAGTGCGCGCGATCCTTGCGAAGCGGACCGCCGTAGGTGCCGTTGACGCGCTGGTTCGAATACGGCAGCACGCGCTTCTGGACGAAATCCGGCGCGTTGAAGCGCGAGCTGCGAAAACTGACTGACACGCTGCCACTGCTGGTGTTGGTGCCTGACTTGGTGACCGCATTGACGAGCACGCCGTTGGAGCGCCCCTGCGATGCATCCCATCGGCTGGCGACGAACTGAAATTCGCCGACCGCCTCCTGCGACACGCGCGGATTCGCTGCATTCGCGCGCCCGTTATTGGTCACCTGCTGACCGTCGATATTCAGCTGGAAGTCGAACCGGTTGCGCGCGGTTGGGGTGTTCGAATCCGCACCGTTGGACCGGTTGCCTGGCGCGAGCAGCGACAGGTCGAGCCAGTTGCCGCCGTTCACGGGCAGGTCTCTCGTCTGCCGCGGGTCGATGTTCCCTGCCAGCGTCGACGAGGACGTTTCGATGAGCGGGGCTTCTCCGGTGACCGTGACGGATTCCTGCACCGTTGACGGCATCAGCTGCACGTTGATCGTGAGCGTCTGGCCGACGAGCGCCTCGAATTGGCGTCCGATGGTCGCGAACCCCTGCAGGTCGAACGTCAGTCGATACATCCCGACCCGGACCGGAATGCGGTAGTTGCCCCGGTCGTCCGTCACCGCGAAGAACGTGTTACCGGTCGACGTGTGGAGTGCCGTGACCGTCACGCCCGGGATCACGGCGCCCGTCGTGTCGGTGACGGTGCCGTTCACTGTTGCGTCCTGTGCCTGTGTGATTGCCGGCAAGAAGAAGAGCACCGCGGTGAGGAACCAACACCGAGTGGTCATCGGTCACCTCCGAGGGGTTACGTTGTGAGCGCGCGTTGCCCGCCGAAGCGCGAAGCGCGAAGGCGGGGATTCTGGCAGGGTTTCGGGAGCAAAGCAACGCGGGCCCCAAAAGGGCCCGCGTTGCTGAAGACCGGTTTACAACGAGCGGAGGAAGTAAACGAGATTCTGCCGTGCCGTCGCGTCGAGGTTGAACGGCGCGTCGGCGCCGGTGCTCAGGCCTTTGAAGTTGTTGATGACGCGCGCGGCCTCGCCCCCGTGCTGGTTAATCGCGTCAACGAGATCCGTTGACCGCCCATCGTGGAGGAAGAACAGCCGCTGGCCGGCGCCCCACAGCGGCGCCGTGCGGAACTGAGTACCGCCCGCTCCGCCCTGTGAAATGCCATCGCCAGTGCCGATGTCGTGCAGCAGCAGGTCCGAGAACAAATTCACGGTCTTGATCGCCAGCGCTGCCGTGGCGTGACTACCAGTGGTCATCGACTCTATGTGGCAGACATTGCAGCCGGCTTTGTTGAACGCCGTCTCACCGGCACCGATCTGCGCGGAGGTGACGCCCGTGTACGAGCTGACCGGCACGGGCGGGGCGAGGAACCGCATGAAGTTTGCGAAGGCATTCACGTTGTCGATCACCGCCTGCGGCTGCGTGACCTCGTAATTGACCGAGTCTTGAGGCGCAGGCAGGATTCTGCGACAGTTCTGGGAATCCGGCGTTCCGCCCTCGCCCCGCTCATCCGGGAACAGCTCATTGGTGATCCCCTGCTCGACGTTGTACGCCTCGCCTGCGAAAATCACGAGCGACTTGTTCTGCGCCTTCCAGCCGAAGCGCGTGACTGTTCCATCGTTGCCGTTCCGATTAAGGCTTCCGCCGATGCCGAACGGCTTGCCGCCGTGAACGTTGCTCACGATGGTGAAATCTTCAATCGCCTCGATCAGGCCCAGGCCGAATAGGGGGGTCGGAATGCGAAATCGCATGATCCCGGGAAAACCCCCGCTCGCGGCCGCCTCGAAGTTTGGCTGCGACAGGGTGCAATTTTCGGGCGTTCCCTGAAGGCCAGCGATGGTGAAGAGATCGTGTACGCCGCCATCGGTCTGGAAACGAACCTCGCGGACCGGACCATTCGCGCTGATGATTGGAACTGTCTGCGTGACCTTGTCAACCTGCGCTTGCATCGCCGGGATCAGCGTCGCCAGGCTCACCTGCGGATTGACCGGCGGACTCGTTCCACCTGCCGCCGGGTGGGCGTGACAACTGACGCAACTGTTCGAGTTGAACCGCGGCCCGAGGCCCTCTTCAGTGCCCCCGCCGCCCTTGACTGATTGAACCTCCTCGAATTCGCCCGCGCCGACATCAAAGAATTTGGCCTCCTTCACAGTGAGGCCCGCAATCGGACCGCCTGCTCCCGCATTTCCCGCACGTGGTCCTGGATCGGTCGGATCGTTGCCTGCCATCACCACGGTGGCAAAGACGAACGCGAACGCACACAACAACATCCATAGAGACCAACGTCTTGTTCCTTTTCCTGAGGTCATAGTGGTTCCTCCCCCGCGGACCGCGGGCACACGTGTGACAGTGAGCGTGAAAATGGGGGAATTTACTGGGGAGAGAACCCGCCTACCGCGTGAAGCTACGGCGAGGTTTTGCCGAAGCTGACCGCGGAGTGCGGACGCGACAAGCGTCTTAGGGAGGAGGCGACTCTAGCCGATAGCTGATCTGGACTGCAAACGCCCAAATCTAGTTGGCGATTTCTTGATTGAGTGATTTCTGATTTGTGATTTTTGATTTGTGATTTCCGATTTGTGATCGCTGACGGTGGAAGCGCCGCGCCTATGGTCTGGCGCGGCGGCGAGCGGCACACGTCCCCTATTTCTTCTCGACGATCTGTCCTTGCATCGGACCGAGGACGCCGAGCAGCTGGTTCTTCTCCGCGGCGCCCACCTTGAACTTGTCGAGCGCACCGACGAGATCCTCAACGAGCGCGTTGAAATCCGCGGTGGTGATGCCCATGCCACGGTGCGCGGTCTTCATGTCCTTGCCGGTGTACTTGCACGGTCCGCCCGATGCCTCGCAAATCTGGTCGACCAGCTTCATCTTGAACGACGCAAGCTGGGCGGGGTTCGACGCGGTCGCCGCGAAGAAGTGGTTGATACGATTGTCGGCCGCGACGCGCCCGACGAACTCGTCGACGACGGCGGTGATCGCCTGCTTGCCGCCCAGCCGGTCATAGAGCGACTTCTGCTTTGGGGCGTTCTGCGCCCCCGCGGTCATGGGTAACAGCGCGACCACAACAACAACCGCCAACACCTGAATCTTCATCACAGTTGTTCCTCCCATTCCTTCTACGGGAGGCATCGCCCTTTGGATGTAACGTGATATTTTTGACGCCGAACGGAGGATGAGATGCCGCGTACCAGAAAGCCGGAGCTGACGATCGGAGCCGCCTCCCTGGCGCTCTCTGTCTCGATATTCCTCGTCACCACGCGCGCGCAGCAGCCCGCGGTCGCCATCGATAACGACGACATCGGCGGCGTCGTCACGAGTACCAACGGGCCAGAGGCCGGCGTCTGGGTGATCGCGGAAACGCGCGACCTGCAGGTGCGCTACATCAAATCGGTCGTGACCGACGATCGCGGCAGGTTCGTCGTTCCGGATCTGCCGAAGGCGAACTACACCGTCTGGGCGCGCGGTTACGGACTGGTTGACGGTCCGAAAGTCACGACGGCACCCGGCAAGGTCGTGAACCTCACAGCGACGCTTGCGCCCAACGACGCGGCAGCCGCCGAGTACTACCCGGGTATTTACTGGTTCTCGATGCTGAAGATGCCAAGCGCCGCCGACTTCGGCGGCGAAGGGCGGATTCCGAAGGGAATTACGCCGTCAGCGTGGCTGAATCAGATGAAGAACAACGGCTGCGTCGGCTGCCATCAACTCGGACAGAAATCCACGCGGACGATTCCGCAGACGTTCGGCACCTTCAACTCGTCCTCTGCCGCGTGGCTGCGGCGCGTGAGCTCGGGGCAGTCGGGCCAGCAGATGACAGAACAGCTCTTGTCGCTCGGACCGCTCGGCGCGCAGCTGCTCGGCGACTGGACCGACCGTATCGCGAAAGGCGAGCTGCCGCGCACAAAGCCGACACGCCCGCAAGGGATCGAGCGGAACATCGTCGTCACGCTCGAAGGTTTGGGCGACGACAAGCACTACCTGCACGACATCATCTCCACCGATAAACGGAAGCCGACCGTCAACGCGTACGGACCTCTGTACGGCTCGCCTGAATACAGCACGGACATCCTGCCGGTTCTCGATCCGGTGAAGCACACGATGACGACGTTCCGGGCGACGGTGCTCGATCCGAAGATGCCGCTGAGCCTCGGGCCTGGACACGCTGCAGGTCTGACCGCGATGGCGCCGTCGGCCTACTGGGGCGAGGAGCAGATCTGGGATACGCGCGTCAACAACCACAACTCGATGGTGGATGCGAAGGGTCGTGTGTGGCTCGCGGCATCTACGCGCGGCCGCGAGAATCCGGCATATTGCCTGCAGGGTTCGGATCTGCCGTCCGCGAAGGCCTTTCCAATCAAAGAATCGCTGCGGCAGGCTGCTGTGTGGGATCCGAAGTCGGGCAAGTACACGCCGCTCAACACCTGTTTCGGAACGCACCATCCGGAATTCGGATTCGACGCGAACGACACCGTCTGGTTCAGCGGCGGCGGCAACGTCCTGGGATGGATCAACACGAAGATGTACGACGCCACCGGCGATATCGTGAAATCGCAGGGGTGGACGCCGTTTGTGCTCGACACCAACGGCAACGGCAAGCGTGACGCGTACGTCGAGCCCGATCAGCCGGTGGATCCGACGAAGGACAAGCGGATGAACGTCGGCTTCTACGCGATCATGCCGCACCCGAAGGATGGATCCATCTGGGGCTCGTATCGCGGCAACCCGGGCGCCGTCGTTCGCGTCGTGCTCGGGAACAATCCGCCGGAGACCGCGATTACCGAGGTGTACAACGTCCCCGCGCCCGGCTTCGGCGTGCGCGGTGGCGACATCGATTCAAAGGGCGTCGTCTGGGTGTCGCTTGCGAGCGGCCATCTTGGAGCCTTCGATCGCAGCAAATGCAAGGCGCCGCTGAACGGACCGAAGGCGACCGGCGATCACTGTCCTGAGGGGTGGACCTTCTACAAGTATCCCGGCCCGGGCTTCGACGGGATCGGTGACAACAGCGCTGAGGCGAGCTACTACAGCTGGGTCGATCAGCACAATACGTCCGGCCTTGGTGCGGACGTGCCGATTTCAACCGGCAACGAGAACGACGGGCTGATCGCGCTCAAGGACGGCAAGATGATCGTGCTGCGCGTCCCGTATCCGATGGGCTTCTACGCGAAAGGGCTCGATGGCCGCATCGACGACCCGAACGCTGGATGGAAGGGCCGCGGCCTCTGGGCTGCCGCTGGTGATCGCACCCCGTGGCTGAAAGAAGGCGGCAAGGGATCGACTCCATTCGCCGCGCACTTCCAGGTGCGGCCCGATCCGCTCGCGAAATAGCCGGGGTTCGGGATTCGGGATTCGAGATTCGGGAGGACGTAGAGGCGGACCTTCAGGTCCGCCTTGGAGACACGATGAAGAAGATTGTCGCCATCGCATTCGTCGCGCTCTCGATAACAGCCATTCGCGTCAGCGGCCAGGGCGGCGAGACGCCGCCTCCGTGGGCGTACCCGCAGGCACAAAGCCAGCAGCGTCCGCCGGACGATGGCAAGGTGCATCACCTTGAGGGCAGCACCGGCGCCTTCACGGCAACCCAAATCAACGATCCGTTCGCGCCGCCGGACTGGTATCCCAACGAGCATCCGCCAATGCCGGAGGTGGTGGCACACGGCCGCAAGCCTGATTTGCGCGCGTGCGGCCAGTGTCATCTGCCGCACGGCGTCGGTCATCCCGAATCCGCCAGCCTCGCGGGCCTGCCTGCTGACTACATCGTCGAGCAGATGCATGCGTACCGCGACGGTCGGCGCAAATCCTCGGTCGGCAACTCGATCATGATTGCGCTGTCGAAAGCGGCCACCGAGGAGGAGATGCGCACGGCGGCGGAGTACTACGCGTCGCTGAAGATGAAACCCTGGCTGCGCATCGTCGAGAGCGAAATGGTGCCGACGACGTTCGTCGGCCCGGGCAACATGCGCTTTGCGACGACCGACGGCAAGATGGAGCCCATCGGTCAGCGGATCATCGAGCTGCCGGAGGACGCGGAGCAGGCGGAGCTTCGCGACGGCCACTCGGGCTTCGTTGGGTACGTGCCCAAGGGCAGCATCGCCAAGGGCGAGGAGCTCGCAACCACCGGCGGCGATCACGTCGTCGGCGGCAAGATCGTCAAGGGAAAAACCGTCGCATGCGCAGTGTGCCACGGTCCGCAGCTGAAGGGACTTGGCAACGTGCCAAGCCTCGCCGGCCGATCACCCATCTATCTGGTTCGACAGCTCTACGACTTCAAGCATGGCGCGCGGACAGGTAAAGAGGTCGCGCTGATGATCCCGGTCGTCGTCAGTCTGACGCAGGACGACATGATCAACCTCGCGGCCTACATTTCGTCACGTCAGCCCTGAGTTCAGATACGGAATCGTCGACGCGGCTGCCATCGCAGACTCCAGCCGATACAAGCGTGCGGTCGCGTGTATGCGCTTCGCGTCCCGTATACGCGTGCCGAACGCGCTGCGCGGGCCGCAGGAGGCCGCGGGACGCCAGGGTCGCCGCGTCGTACTTGTGGCAACGAGCTGGCTGTGAGGCGGCTCAACCTGGCTTGCACCCCTCAGCCTGCTCGCGCGTTGATACTTCGCTGTCGGGAGCGCTTCTACGGTCCGCGTCGCGCATACACCCGACCGGCGCCTACCTGCCTCTCTAAGCCGGAATGGCCGTGTCGGTGAGAAGAACCGGTCCGAAAATCCGGCGGCCAATTGGCTCCGGGGAACGCCGTGATCGAGGGGAACGGCCACGGGGCCAGCCGCGTTCTTCGAACCGACATGGCCGCTCCGGCGATTAGTAATCGCGCTGACGACGCGGGCGTTAATAGATCGTCCATCCGGATGACGCCGTACTCGACCCTTTTTGTTTATACTCGGCGCGCTGGAGGCAGCGATGAGGATTCGGATCGTCGGACCACTGTTCTTGCTGGTATGTGTCTCCTCGGTTCCCGCGTTTGCCGCGCCATGCGATCAACTCGCAGCGGTCGCGCTGAAGGACGTCACGGTCACCTCTGCACGGCTGGTGTCGGCAGGTGAGTTCGTGCCGCCAACCGCTACGGAAGGCAACGCCACCAATAGGAATCCATTCAAGAACCTTCCAGCGTTCTGCCGCGTCGCGGCGACGCTGAGACCTTCGAGCGATTCGGATATCAAGGTCGAAGTCTGGCTTCCCGCGAGTGGATGGAACGGCAAGTTCCAGGCGGTGGGCAACGGGGGCTGGGCCGGCGTTATCAGCTACGCCGCAATGGCGGACGCGATACGGGCCGGGTATGCGACTGCGTCGACGGATACGGGGCATGTCGGCAGCCGCGGCACGTTTGCGCTCGATCATCCCGAGAAGCTGATCGACTTCTCCTGGCGATCGGAACACGAGATGACAGTGAAGGCCAAGGAGGTTATCCATCACTTCTACGGCTCCGCTCCCAAGCTTTCCTATTGGAACGGTTGTTCGACTGGCGGCAGGCAGGGTTTGAAAGAGGCGCAGATGTTCCCGGATGACTACGACGGGATCATCGCCGGCGCGCCGGCAAATCGAACCGCCATCTCCTTGTGGATTGCCGATGCGGTGCTGAAGAATCCCAGCAGCTACATCCCACCAACGAAGTATCCGGTGATTCATCGGGCTGCGCTCGCCGCATGCGACGAACGCGACGGCCTCAAGGACGGTCTCATCACTGATCCAAGGACCTGCGACTTCGATCCGGGCGTGCTGATGTGCAAAAACGGCGACGAAGCTTCATGTCTGACCGCGCCGCAGGTCAAGGCGGCGAAGCAGATCTATTCGCCCGCGAAACATCCACGCACCGGCAAGGAGCTGTTTTCGTCGTTGGTGCCCGGAACGGAACTCGGATGGGGCGTGCAGGCGCTCGGTCCCGAGCCGTCGGCGAACATCTATGACCAATACAAGTATGTCGTCTTCAAGGATCCAAACTGGGATTGGAAGACGTTCAACTTCGACACCGACGTGGAGCGCGGCGATCGACCGGAAAATCTGATCATGAACGCCACCAATCCGGACATGAAACGGTTCTTTGCACACGGCGGGAAGCTGCTGCTGTATCACGGCTGGAGCGATCCAAACGTGCCGACGCTCAATACGATCAAGTACTACAACGCGGTCGTCGACGTGATGGGCGGCGCCGACAAGGCATCGAGCAGTGTTCGCTTCTTCCTCGAGCCCGGCATGGGCCATTGCGGCGGCGGCGAAGGCCCGAACGTCTTCGACAAGATGGCCGCGCTCGAGCAATGGGTTGAGCACGGGCAAGCGCCGGACAAGATCATCGCGTCGCACAGCACGGACGGAAAAGTCGACCGCACGCGGCCGTTGTGCCCGTACCCTCAGGTAGCAAAGTACAAAGGGAGCGGCAGCATCGACGATGCTGCCAACTTCGCGTGCGCCGCGCCCTAACCACGAAGGTCGCTTCGCGACGTGTCACGAAGCCCACGAAGCCAAACTGTTTGGACTTCGGGTGCTTCGTGCATGCCACGGGCCTTCGTCGGTAATGCCCGGTCGCCTTTCAATCGCCGCCAGATCAGACGCGGTCGTCTCGGCGCGTAGCGCGTGTCTACACTGCCGTCATGAGCCGTCGAATTACCCAACGGGAGCTGCGCAACGAGAGCGGTCGAATCATGCGCGCGCTCGACAAGGGCCACTCCTTCACGGTCACTCGCAACGGTGTGCCGGTTGGCGAGCTGGTGCCGGTGAGGCCGCGAGCGTTCGTCGCAGCCGAGTCGGTTGCCGCCGCCTTCAAGGGCGCGCCACGCATCGCGCGCACCCGCTTCCGGAAAGATGTCGATGCTGTGATCAAGCAGGATCCGACGCCACGTGGCTGAACATCGTCATCCGCGCGGACTCATTGACACCTCTGTTGTGATCGACTTGGACGTGGTGGACCCAGAGCATTTGCCGCTGGAGTGTGCTGTGTCTGCGATGACGATGGCCGAACTCGCTGCAGGACCTCACGCGACGACGGACTCGGACGAACGAGCGCGCCGTCAGGATCGACTGCAACGCGCTGAGGCGACCTTCGAACCGATCGCTGTCGATTGGGAGGTGGCTCGTGCCTACGGTCGCGTGTACGCAGCGGTCGCCGCACCCGGCCGCAAGGCGCGCGGGCGTCGCACGATCGACCTGTTTATCGCCGCGACAGCCGTCGCGGCGGACCTGCCGCTGTACATGCGCAATCCAGATGATTTCAACGGCCTCTCGCAGGTACTTGACATCGTCGCCGTTTGAACGCGGGTCTGGAGCGAGCATCAGAGACTAACCACGAAGGTCGCTTCTCGGCGCGTCACGAAGCTCACGAAACCAAACTGGTTGGTGCTTCGTGCCAGCCGAAGGCGTTCGTAGTAAGGCCTTCGTGGATTTTGTTCATGCCGAGTACGGCTTACAAATTACGCCCCCCGATGAATCAGTAGATCTTGCCGCCCTTCATCACGAACTTCACGCGATGCAGGGTCGAGATATCGCGCGTCGGATCGCCGTCGAATGCGGCGAGGTCGGCGAGCAGCCCCGGCTTGATGGCGCCGATGCGGTCGTCCATCTTGAGCACGCGCGCGGCGGTTGACGTTGCGCTCTTCAAGGCATCAAGCGGCGTCATGCCATAGTTGACCATCAGCTCCAGCTCGCGGGCGTTGTCGCCATGCGTGAAGACGCCCACGTCGCTACCGCTGAGAATCGCCACACCCGCGGCAAGCGCCGCCTTGAAGCTCGCGCGCTTGCGGGCGATCGACTCGGGCTCTGCCTGCTGTCCTTTCTTCCATCCTGCGTACTGTTCGTAAGCATCGACTGCAGAGAGGGTCGGACAGAGCGCCACGTGCCGCTCGGCCATCAATTTGAAAATCTCCGGCGTACCGGCGTCGCCGTGTTCGATCGTATCCACGCCGGCCATGATCGCGTTCCGCATCCCCTCAACGCTCTGGGCATGAGCCGCGACCGGCGTCCCGCTCGCGTGCGCCGCGCGAACGCCTGCCGTCAGCGACTCCAATGTGAACGTCGGACGCGCAGTCGCGACCGAACCCCACCGATAGTCCGCGTAGAACTTGATCCAGTTGGCGCCTTTCCCGATCTGGCTGCTGACGACACGCGTGATCGATTCGACGCCGTCCGCTTCTTCGGCACCCTGCGGCGCATTCCACTCGGGGACGAATTTCGGGTCGTACGCGCCGATTGCGACAATCGCTCGCGTCGATGCCAGCACACGAGGCCCGGGAATGATTCCCTGATCGACCGCGTCCCTCAATCCGACGTCGGCATAACCAGCGCCTTCGGTGCCGAGATCCCGAATCGTCGTGAAGCCTGCCATCAACGTCGCGCGCAGGTGGTTTACCGCCCGCGCCGTGCGCAACGCCAGAGGCTCGTGCGCCACCTGAAACTCCCACGCGGCTTCGTTGTACGGGTGCAGGAGAACGTGCGAGTGACCTTCGACGAGGCCGGGCGTCAGCGTGAAGCCGGCGAGATCGACGACGCGCGCGTTGCCGACGTTGATGCTCGCTGCCGGTCCCGCTGCATCGATGCGATCGCCAACGACGCGCACCGCCCACCCTTCGTGCATGGTGTTGCCGTCGAACACACGTGCTGGCCGTAGCACCATCGCCGGCGCATCGGCGGGCGGCCCCTGTGCACGGATGCCACCCGCGGCGGCAACAACCAGCACAGCTAGAACGACGACGGGCGAACGCATGAGTTTAAGTGGACATGTAGAGGCCGACCTGAAGGTCGGCCCTTACAGGGCGAGCGGATTGTAACCTTTTGTCGTATAAGCGGTATTCGTCGGATGAACGCGGACGTGAAACCTTTTCCGCAACGTATGCGTAGGGACGATGTGCGACAACGTCTGTTGACTGTGGTGATCCTGATCGCAGCCCTGATCGGCATCTCAGCCCGACGGTCGTCATCACAGACCCCTTCCCGCGTCGAGTTGCACGCAGTCCAGACCGCGGCGGCGCCGAAACTCGACGGCGTCCTCGACGACAGCGTTTGGAGCGGCGAACCGATGACGCTCGAGGGATGGGCGTCGTACAACCCGCTTCGCGGCGAGCCTGCCCGACAGCGCACCAGCGTCTGGATCGCCTACGACAACGAAGCCCTCTACTTTGCGTTCCGGTGCTTTGACGAAGACCCATCGAAGATTCGGACGACGATCACGCGACGCGACAACGCATGGAACGACGACTGGATTGGCGTCAGCCTGGACTCGACACATGCCGGTCAGGTTGCGTATCACATGTTCGTCAATCCGAGCGGGATTCAGATTGACGCGCTCAATACCGGCACCAACGAGGACTCAGCGGCTGACTGGGTCTGGCAGAGTGCCGGACGCGTCGATGCACAAGGCTATGTCGTCGAAATGCGCGTACCGCTCGAAAGCATCCGCTTTCACGGCGGCTCCGACGTGCGGATGGGAGTGCTCTTCTTCCGGCACAGCAGCCGGATGGGCGTGTCGTGGTCGTGGCCGGCGATCGCGCCAGGGCAATGGGTGTTCGAGACGCATGCCCCGCTGATGTTCTCGGAGTTGCGCCAGCCTCGTGTGCTGGAAGTCATCCCAAGCGTCACCGCCTCGGCGAACCAAACGCGAGAGCTTCCACAACCTTGGCCCGGCGTCGCGGCGAGAGGGGACCTTGGCGCGAGCGTCAAGTACGGCATCACGTCGACGATGACGCTGGACGCAACCGTGAACCCTGATTTCAGCCAGGTGGAAAGCGACGCGTTCCAGGTCGAGGTCAATCAGCGGTTTCCGCTCTTCTTCGACGAGAAGCGTCCGTTCTTCATGGAAGGCCTCGGCCTGTTCAATGTCGCGGGCACGACCGGTGACGGCAACATGCGGACCGCCGTGCACACCCGCCGCATCGTCGATCCGAGTACCGGCGTGAAGCTGACGGGTACGGCGGGCCGTGAGACATTTGGGCTGCTCTCCGCATCGGACACGTCACCCGCCGGCGACACCGACAAGTTGTTCACCATCGGACGCGTGATGCGCAACTACGGAAACGGCCAGTACATCGGCGCGCTCGTCACGGACACGGAGTTCGGGCGCGAACACAATCGTGTCGCCGCAGCTGACGTGTCGTTGCGCCATAACGCACATTTCAGTTGGAGCGCATCGCTCCTGCGCTCTGACACGCGGACTCCGGAGGGAGATTCGCTACAAGGGAATGCCGGCCAGGCCAAGTACGAGTACAGCACGCGACGCGTGTTGGTGATGGGTCAGGTGGAACACTACGATCGCGGTTTTCGCATGGATACCGCCTTCATCAACCGCGTGGGCCTATCGCGAGGGTGGCAGTACGAGGAAGTGAACTTCTACCCTGCTGCGCAGTACGGCTGGATCAAACGCATTGCGCCATTCGTGTGGAACACCGTGGGCGAGGACCGCCTTCAGGGGGGCAGTGAGGCGATCGTGATGCCCGGCGTACGGTTCAACTTCGTTCGCCAGGGGAATCTCCGGCTCGACATGTCGCGCGGTCACGAAACGTTCGCTGGGCGGCGCTTCGCCACCGGTCGTGCGCATGCGGACGGCCGCGCGCAGATCACGCGATGGCTGAACGTCGCCTTCGCCCTGGAGCGTGCTGACGCCGTTTTCTACGACCCGACGGATCCGTTCGGCGGCAGGCAGTTCACCCGTAACGTCAACCTCGATTGGCAGCCGAGTGCCCGACTGGCGCACAACCTCTCGTACAACTTCGTGAAGTTCGAGCGTGGGAGTGGTGAGAAAGTCTTCAGCGTCCACATCGTCAATCTGCGCAACACCTATCAGTTCACGCCGCGCTTCTTCATTCGCGCCATCGCGCAGTTCGACAGCGACAAACATCGGTTGCTCGGCGATTTTCTCGCGTCCTACGAATTGATGCCGGGCACCGTCGCGCACGCGGGCTATGGCTCGATCGTCGAAAGCATCAACGGCAGCCGATACACGCCAACGGCGCGTGCGCTCTTTTTCAAAGTCTCGTACCTCGCTCGGCTTTAGACGTACGTCTCACGTCGCACTTTCCACTTCACTCCACGTTGTCACGCCGGGTCCGCCTGCGCACGACACGAGCGCTCGGCGGGACCCGGCCTACCTACCGTTCTGTTGAAGGCGATGTTCCGGGACGGACCACTTCGGCGCGGCGTGCAGGACAGTGCACGCCACGCGAAGTGATTCGGATCGTGTGATTTGGCGGCGCCCCGACCAGAGGTCGAAACCTGGACGCCAGATTGCGACGTGTCAAATCATCCCCATGCATTTACGCGCGCCCGCCAACAGTCGGTTCACAACCATGCGAGAGACCGCCAGACACCCGCGTAAGCCCCTGATTCTCGTCGTCGAGGATCACGATCCCGTACGCACCGCCCTGATCAAACTGCTGTCGTCGACGGGCTACGACGTCGTCGAGGCGCCAAACGGGAGCGAAGCGCTGGCACAGCTCGCCAAAGGTCCTCGTCCCGACTTGATTCTGCTCGACCTGATGATGCCGGTGATGGATGGCTGGGAATTCATGCAGCGCCAGCGCCGCGACTGGCATCTCTGCACGATTCCCACGATCGTCGTCAGCGGCGTGCCGTCACACGATCCGCGGTGCCTCGAGATGCCCGTCGTTCGGCTCCTCCCGAAGCCTTACACGGGCGAACAGTTGATGGCCGCGATCGATGCGGAGATATCAACGCGCCAGGCGCCGGACCCTCCGATCATGCTGCGCGCAACACCACGACCAGCGCCTGTACCGGTTCGCCGTATTCGTATCTGAGCACTGCACTGCCGGTGCTCTCGACGACGAGGCCTGCATCGCGCGCGGCATCGTGGATATGGGCCTCGCTGTGCACGTAACGGCCCGAATCTGTCAGCCGAAAGCCGCTCCCCTCTTGCCGTTCCACGGTAAAGGCCACCGTGCCCCCGGCGCGCAGCCGCACCGCCGCCGGCATCAGGACCTGTCTGAGATCACCGAAGTAGATGAAGGTGTCGCACGCGGCAATCAGATCGAACTCGCGGTCGCTGCTCCTCGACAGCCATCCCGTGATTTCGGCAACCTCCAACGTGTCGTACCACGTGGTCTCCTTTGCGCGCTCCACCATGTCGGGCGAGAGATCGATGCCGACCAGCCTCCGCGCGTACGGACGCAATGTCTTCCCCGCCAGGCCAGTACCGCACCCGAGCTCCAGCACATCGAGCGCCGCAGCAGCTGAAGCCAACGCCCGGTCGAGCGCTGCCGCGAGTAGTTCCGGTCCGCAGTACTCGAGATCCGTGCGCATGTTTCGTTCGTAGAATTCGGCGAACCGCGCATAGAGCTGGACGACGCATTCGTCCGGCGCGCGTGGCGGCGGTGGAGCGTCACGCAGCGACACGAGAATGTGTTCGACTTCCGCGTCGCCCGGTGACACCTCAAGGTACCGTTCGTAGGCCTCTCTCGCATCCTCTCGACGACCAACGATGTGCGCGATGTCGCCGAGGGTAGCCCACTGCTCTGCGTCGTCGGGCGTCTGCATCGTGGCGTAGTGCTGGCAGACGAAGGAGGCGCGAACCGAACCTTCGCGGCGAAGGCGCGAAGCCAGCGTCGAAAAGTAATCTGGCGGCGGCGTTGCGGTACCCGACGCGCCCGGCTCAATAGTCTCGAGAAGACCGTCCTCGAGCGCACCATCGATCCATCGCGCGCAGCCCGCGCCCGCTTCGCCAGCGACAAACGGCGTGACGTCCGCGAGAATCTCCGCGGCCGTTCGCGTGCCGTCGCACAGTTCGACGATCAGCGCAGCTGCTGCATTGAGACGGTGCAGCCGATGACGCGCTGCATCGTAAGCAAGGTAACCGTCTTCAGCCGGTGCGAGAGCAACGAGGGGATTGCGAAGGAGCCGAGGGTTGGTGTTCATGGAAGCTGCCGGAGACCCGGAACACCGTGTCCCCGGCAACCGCTTAGAGAATGACTCGAACTATGAAGGTTCCCTACTACTGATTGTCGCCCTTCCCCTTGCCGTCCTTACCTTTGCCCTTCCCCTTACCTTTACCCTTCCCCTTGCCTTTGCCGTCCTTGCCATCGCCCTCGCCTTTACCATCCTTGCCTTGACCGTCCTGCGGCCCGGCATTGAGAACGGTCGATGCGGGGATGGCCAGCAACAATGCGCCACCGCCGACGACGCGCTTCAGGAAACGGCGGCGGGTTGCATCGACCCGATCGAGCAGTGTGTCTTTGCTCACCTGTGGTTCACCTCCTCTTAACCGCGGATGGTAACGCGACTTTGGGCAATCGCGATAGTCGTGTTGATCCTTGTCCAGACCTTTTCTGCGGGTAATATGGCCCCGTATCGGTTCGTGGTTGGTGGTTCGCGGTTGGCGGTTTGGGAGGAATCCCGTGAAATTGGTCGGCGCAGGCGCTGCCACGGCTGTTGTCACAACGCTCACACTGGCCACCCTGTCGGCCCAGGGGCGAGGCGGCGCCCCGCCAAACGCGCCGCCGCCCACCGCAAGGACCGCCGCGCTGTTCGATATCACCGGCTACTGGGTCTCGCTCGTCACAGAGGACTGGCGATACCGGCAGTTCACGCCCGCAACGGGTGACTATGTTGCCGTTCCGGTGAATCCACAGGGGAAAAAGGTCGCCGACAGCTGGGACCCGGCGAAGGACGAAGCCGCCGGCGAACAGTGCAAGGCGTACGGCGCCGCCGGCCTGATGCGCATGCCCACGCGGCTTCACATCACATGGCAGGACGACAACACTCTGAAACTGGAAACTGATGCGGGCACACAGACGCGGACGTTCCCGTTCGGCAAGACATCAGGTGGCGCCGGCACCTTGCAGGGGACGTCGCTTGCCTCATGGGATCAACCACGAGCCATCTTCGCATCGCCAATCCCGAACCGTGGCGGCCCGCAGGTGCGCGGCGGGTCGCTCAAGGTAGTGACGACGAACATGAAACCGGGATATCTCCGGAAGAATGGTGTGCCGTACAGCGTCAACGCGGTGATGACGGAATACTTCGACCGCCTCGACGTTCCGGGCGGCGAGTCGCTGCTCGTCGTCACCACCGAGATCGTCGACCCCGAGTACCTGACGACGCCTTATTGGACGAGTCCCCACTTCAAGCGGGTGGAGGCGAACGGTTGGCATCCGACCACATGCACGGCGCGTTGAGGAGAACGCCATGAAAAGTCTGCGTGCCCTGCTCTGTGTTTGCATCGCCGCGACCGGCGCGACTCTGCTTGCCCAGGGGCAACCAGCGACAGCATCCGCTTCCGCTGCAGACGTCCCGTCCGGGCCAGCGATCGACATATCCGGCTACTGGACGCCGACGATGAACGAGGACGGAATGGAGCGCGGCCCCGGATCCGAGCTGCACGACTACGGCGGCTTCCCGTTGAACGAGGCCGGACGGCTGTGGGCACTCTCCTACGATCCATCGCGCGTGACGCTCCGGCATCATCAGTGCGATGCGTACGTCACGCCGTACCAGATGCGCGCGACCGGTAACTTCCGCGCGTGGGAAGAACGGGATCCGCACAACCAGCGTCTCGTCGCCATTCACTGGTGGGCGCAGGTCACCGAAGGCCATCGCGTGATCTGGATGGACGGCCGGCCGCATCCGCCTGCCTGGGCGCCGCATACGTTCCGTGGCTTCTCCACCGGCAAATACGTCGGCAACGCGCTCGTCGTCACCACCACGCACTTGAAGCAGGGATGGCTGCGGCGAAACGGCACGCCGGAAAGCGATCAGGCAACTGTCACGGAGTTCTTCGTGCGGCACGGCGATCACCTCACCAACACCACGGTCGTCAGCGATCCCGTGTTCCTCACCGAGCCGATGGTCCGCAGCAACGACTACTACCGCGCACCCGTCGATCACGGCACCTGGCTGTACGCGTGCGACGACAGCGAACAGATCGTCGGCCGAGCGCCGGACGTCGTCCCGCACTATGACTTCGGGAAGCAGCCGTACGCGCGCGAGTATTCCGAACGGCACAAGCTGCCGCTCGGCGTTGCGTGGACGGGCGCGCCGTCGATGTATCCCGGTTACGCGGATACGGTGAAAAACATGACGGACGCGCAATGGGTGGCGCTGTTGTCGCCCACACCGGGCCGTCCAAACGAAACCAGCAAGGCGGTCGACCCTGAGCCGCGCGACGGCGAGATCCACGTTCTCCCGATTCGCGAAAACGTCTACATGCTGGTCGGCGACGGCGGCAACATCGTCGTGCAGACGGGCGATCAGGGCGCGTTCGTGGTCGATTCTGGCACCGGCAGACTTTCGGAGAAGGTGATCGCTGCGATCGCCAAACTCAGCGAGCGGCCGATCCAGTTCATCGCGAACACAAGCTTCCTGCCCGACCGCACCGGTGGCAACGCAAACCTGGGTGCCGCGGGGATGGACCCGAGCCTCCCGGGCTCATTCTTCGTCAACTCGGCGCCGCGCGCGGTGACCGGTCTGTTCGCGGATCCGCTTCGGCACGCCACCATCATCGCGCACAACAACGTGACGAACAGGATGCAGGACGCGAAGGCGGCGGACGACGCCGTGCCCGGCGATACCTACCTCGAGGAACGCCGCCGCAAGTCCCACAACGGCGACAGCATCGAGCTGTTCTACGAGCCGAGTGCCGTGACCGACGGCGACAGTATCGTGTTCTTCCGCCGCGCCGATGTCATCGTCGCGGGCAACATCGTCGACCTGACGCGCTACCCGATAATTGACGCCAAGAACGGCGGCAGCGTCGACGGCGAAATCAAGGCGCTGAACGACATCCTCAATCGCACGAACTACGAGCACGAAGGCGAGGGTGGCACCTACGTCGTCCCGGGCCACGGCTTCCTCGCCGACGAGCACGAAGTGGTCGAATACCGCGACATGGTCGTGATCGTCCGCGACCGCGTGAAGGCGATGATCGCCGCCGGCGCGACGCTCGCGCAGGTCAAGGCGGCGAGATTAACCGCCGACTACGACACGCGGTACGGAGCGAACACCGGCCCATGGACTACGGACATGTTCGTGGAAGCGGTTTACAACAGCCTGAAGCCAGCGCCGAAGACCAACTAGCAGGCGTCATCTCTGGCACGAGACGCGACTATGCGTTTCGGACTGAGATCTAATCGCCGACGCGGCCATGCGGTCTCGAAGAACGCGGCTGGACCCATGGCCGTTCCCCTGGATCCAGGCGTTCCCCGGAGCCAATTGGCGATCATATTTTCGGACCGGTTCTTCTCACCCGCACGGCCGCATCGGCTTAGGGTGGCGAAACGCTTCTGCTTCGTCGACACGGTTGGCACAATGCTCGGCCGCTGGTTCGCGACAGGCCGACTGCGAGCGCCGTGACAGCATCAGACGAAAAATGCGGCGGAGGCTTCACAGGCGCAGTCCGTCGAGCATCGAAAGCTGCATCTTCGCTCACGAGGCTATAGACCGACGAGCCGACGCCAGCATTTTTCCACGGCGTCGAGCTTGGAGGCCTGGAGTGAACCGGCGGCCGAGCGTCCCTGACATTCAATTGTGTTTCTCGGCGCCCGCAATGTCACACGACGCTGCGGTCGGGATCGATCAGGAAGGCCCAGATGAGTGCGCCAACACCCATTACGGCGGCGCTCACCAGAAACGGCGCGACCCAGTAACCGCCTCCAAACAGCGAGCCGTAGACAATCGCGGTGAATGACGCAGCCAGCGCGCCGGCCATGTTCATCACGCCGGTCACGGTACCGCTGAAGCGGCCACCGACGTCCATCGGCACGGCCCACGCCGGACCAATCACCCACTCGAGGAAGAAGAACGAGGTGGCGAGCAGCAGGATGGAGAGCGTCGTGTCGCTCACCGTCGCAGCAGGGATCACGAACGCGCCGGCCAGGAGAAATCCCGGCACGGCGACACCGCGGCGCGCGAGCTTGGCGTTGCGCGTCTTCTTGAGAATCACGTCAGACAGCGAGCCGCCGACGACGTCGCCAAGCATGCCGGCGACGAGCGGAATCGACCCCCAGAGCCCGAGCGCGGCGACTGACAGGCCGCGGTACTCGCGCAGATACGTCGGATACCAGGTGAGATAGAAGTTCGTGCCGAAGAAGAAGCAGCAGTAACCGAGCGCGATCCACCACATGTTCGGCGTGGTCAGGATGCGTCGCCAGGGCGTGGCCAGCTTCGCGACACTGAGCGTTTTGATCTGTCCGTCTTCCGAAACACCCCGGATCTCGGCGAGCTCCTCACGGTTGACGTGCGGGTGATCCTCAGGACGCTCGCGGTAAGACCACCAGAACGCGGCGACCCACACGAAGCCGATCGCGCCGAACACGAAAAACATCACCCGCCAGCCGTACGCGATCAGCAGGCCGCCGGCGGTCAGGGGTGTGATAGCGACCGCGAATCGGCTGAAGAAGTGCGTGACACCCTGGATGCGTCCGCGCTCCGCCGGCGCGAACCACAGCTGCATGCCGCGGCTCGCCACCGGAAACGCGCCGGCCTCGGCGATGCCGAGGAGAAACCGCGCGGCGAAGAGCGACCCCAGCCCAATCGCCGCGCCGGTGAGAATTGCGCACGCGGACGTGGCGGCGATGAGCACCGTGAGCACCCGCTTTGGACCGAGCCTATCGCCGAGCCAGCCGATCGGGATCTGGGCGATCGCGTACGCCCAGGTGAACGCGGCGAGGACGAGCCCCATCTGGTTGAGACTCAGCCCAAAGTCGCGGCGCATTTCCGGCTGCGCCACCGAGATGATGCCCCGATCGAGATAGCAGATCAGGTACATGAGACTGAAGAGGCCCAGCATCCACCAGCGCGTGCGCGTCGCGCCGGCTGCACTGACGGCGACAGTCGGCGGCGAAGTGGTTTGTGCCCTCATCGAGCAAATCCCAAAACCCAAATTCCAAATCCCAAATCCCAACAAATCCCAAACGCGTTGTGAACCTTGGGATTTGGGTTTTGGGTGGGATTTGGGCTTTTCCTCATGCGGATATTGTGGCGAGCGCGGGTGCTTCTTTGTGCGTCAGCTCCACAGGCTTGTTCGACTCGACGGAGAGATCCGCGGCCTGGTAGACGAGCATCACGAGACGCGCATGCTCGGGGGTGACGAGCGGCTGTTTGCCGGTCGCGACGCATTCGAGGAAGTGCAGCGTTTCCGCTTCCATCGGTCCTGCATAGACGTGGTTCACCTTCTCTCCGGGCATCGATGAGATCGGGAACCGGATTCCATCCTTCATCGTCGTGACGTAGACGTCGCGGTGCGTATCGTCGACCATCACTGCGCCTTCGGTGCCGACGAATTCGATCCACGTGGACGAGAAATTCGGGTACGCGGGCGGAAGCACCCAGCCGCCGCCGACGGTAAACAGCGTGCCATCATCCATCGTGACGATCATCCAGACGCAGTCGGGCGCGTTGTACTGCGTCTTCATAATCTTGGCGGCTTCCTGCGCGTAGACGCGAATCGGTTTTCTCGGCGCGAGGCACCAGAGGACGAAGTCGATGTCGTGCGTCGATTCCATCGCCGCCGGCGACAGCCGGACGCGGCCGCTGATCTTCTTGCCCAGATTGCGTGTGATGTGGCGGCTCACCAGCGCGCTCACGGGCTCGCCAATCGTCCCGTCTTCGAGCGAACGCTTGACGTAGGCGAACTTCGGATTGAACCGCTGCGAGTAACCGATCGTGAAGAGCAGATTGCGCTCGCGGGAAATCTGAATCAGCTCGTCGGCCTCCGACAGTTCCAGCGCGATCGGTTTCTCGAGAAAGACATGCTTGCCGGCGAGCATCGCCTCCTTCGCAATCGGAAAGTGCGTCGGCTCCGGTGTCGTGGAGATCATCACCGCGTCGATGGCGGGGTTCTCGATGAGGCGGCGATAGTCGGTGGTGGCGGTGGCCGGCCGCGTCTGTGCCGCAACCTCGTTGAGGCGGTCGTCTCTGATTTCGGCAATGTGGAGCTCCTTCACCCACGGGCTCGCTGCGGACGCGACGGCACGAATGCCGCCACACCATCCGGTCCCGATCACCGCCACGTTGATCTGTTTCATCCGTCCTCGCCTTCCAATCTAGCTGAGGTTAGAAATCGAACTGAAGGGCAAACTTCGCGAGCCGCGGCGCGAGCACCGTTCGCACCTGCTGCCACGCGGGACCGTACCGCGGGTTGATCGAGAGAATCGACGCCGAGTTCAGCGCATTGTGCAGCTCGAACCGCGGCTGGATGCGCGCGTTGCCGGCGGCGCGGAACACGCGATTCACCGCGAAGTTCAGCTGATTGACTCTCCCCTCGCGATAGAGCGAGCGCGGATTAATCAATTCGATGTTTGCCGTTCCACGGACGCCCGACGCCAGATCGCGGCCGAGTGAAGGTGCGATTTCGGCGTTGGTCGCGACGTAGGTCGCCGTCGTGTCGATGCCCGGGTTGTTCTGGAAGCTCGCGCTCACCCGCAGGTCCCACGGCAGGTTGTACGCACCCGACAGCTTGAACTGACTTTCGGCCCCGATCGGCGGATCGAGCCTGCAGACGCGCTGCGGGCTCGCACGCCCCGCGTCGGCGCTGAGCGGTCCGAATGCCAGCGTCGTCATCTCGGGGAGCTTCTCCAACACGGCGCAATTGTCGAAGACCGTCTTGCCCAGCGATACGCCGCCGCTCATGAATCCACCGTTGCCGAAACGGGCGTTCAACGTCATGTCGACGGCGTTGTGAATTTCGGACTGTTTGCCGTAATGCTGTGCGTTCGTCACCAGATTGTCCTGGCGGCCGAACTTCGCGGGCTTGATCGCGAGCAATCCACAAACCCGCTCACCGGGATTCGGCAGCGCCGCATTGTTCGGCGCCGTGATGCAGAAGCTGTCGTAGTCCTCGGGACCAACGAGCTGGTTGTCGGTGACGAAGAAGTTCCCGTACCACGTCCGGAAGTACGCGACGTTGACCGCCAGGCCCGTCCGCAGCTCGTGCTGCAGCGACACCGACCCCTGCCAGCTGAATGGTCCCGCGCTCCAGCCGTGCAACACATCGTCGGCGTAGCGCGTGACAACGCGCGGCTTGCCGAAGTCGACCGCCGATGGCGGCCCGAGCTCCGACTCCTGTGGGATGTAATCGCCGTTGTCGGTCCACGTGCGCGTAGAACTGATGACCATCGCGCTCACCGGGTTGTTCGGATAGACGATGCCCGACGTGGTGCCGATCGGGATGTTGCTCTGTATCGGGATGAAGCGGCCGATGGAACCTTTGATCGCCGTGCGACCGTTGCCGAACAGGTCGTACGACGCTCCCAGCCGAGGATTGATGTCCTTCCAGTTCGGCACGTTCTTCACGGGGGCGAAGTCACGCGGAGGTACCCACGGACCCGCGGGTAGATGCTGTTCCGGAATGTAGCCATTGACGAATTCGAGCCGTCCGCCCAGGTTGAGCGTCACCCGGTTCATCGTCCACTGCTCCTGCGCATACAGCGCGCCTTGCAGCACGCGGTTCTTGTTTTCGTACGGGGTTGCCCAGTACGTGATCGACTCGGGCACTCGACCGGCAAAGGTGTAGCTGACGTCGTGGTTGATGAAGAAATTGTTGTCGAGCGTGGCGCGGCGCAGCTGCAGACCGCCCTTCAAGTTGTGCGAGCCGGTGATGTAGGACGCCGATGCGCGGACATTCAGAGACGAAAAATCCTGGAAGCCGCGTGCGATGCCCTGGCTCAGCGTCTCGCCTGGGGAGCCGTACCAGTAGTTGCGCACCCGGTCGAACACGGCAATGTCGCCCGGGCTGTCATCCGGCTTCCCGTCGTTGCCGAAACGGCTGATGATGCGATGGCCAAGGAAGTTCGCACCTGCCTCGAGAAGGACGCGATTGGTAACCGGATTCGTCCAGCCACCCTGGAGGGTGTAGGTGCCCCACGGATAACGGCGGTCGCCTGATGCTTCCGGTGACTTCAAAGCGCCCGACACGCTCGGGACCAACACGTCCCGCAAGCACGCACAGCTCCGCTCGTCGCGTGCGACGAAGGTGACGCGGTGCTTCTCCGCGGCCTTCAGCGTGAACCGAGCACCGAGTTCCTGGTAGTAGTTGCGATCGAAGGCTGGCCGCGACAAATCGGGCTCATAGAAAAGCGTGCCCGTGGCCTTGTTGTAGTAGTTGCCCGGCGCGTAGCTCGACGCCTCGTTGTAGCGGCTGCTCGCGAAGAACCAGATGCGGTCGCGAGCAATGGGACCGCCGAATCCACCACCCACGTCGTAGAGACGACGCAGATCGCCGGGACGCGCCGCGCCCCGGTCACGCAGTTCCGCCGAGATGTTGTCGCCCTGCAGGGCGCTGTTGCCGAAATCGGTCGAAAACGATCCGCTGAAGATGTTGCCGCCGTCTCGCGGGACGAAGTTCGTCTGTGGCCCGTCGCCCATCACCTCCGCGGTGAGGGTCCCGGTCAGCTGGACGGTGACCTCTTCGATCGTCGCGGGATTGACAGCGGAGTTGAAGTTGGCACCACCCATCGGCGTTCCAATGAACATCCCGTCACGCAGCTGCGTGCTGCGTCCGCTGTCGTGCATGCGGAACCACTGCGTGTCTTCGCCTTTGGTGCCGCCCACATCCTGCTGCGTCGGTTGGAGAGGCGCAGCGCCAGGAATCAACGCAGCATAGATGCCGGCGTTCTTCCCAATCGGCAGCGCCTTCACGGCGTCGCGTGTGAACACCTGCTGCTGCGTGATTCCCTGAACGTCGACGAGCGGCGCCTCGCCCGTGACGGTAATGGTCTCTGTGAGTTGGCCGACGCCGAGGTCCGCGTTGACGGTGGCCACAAACCCCGTCGACATCTCGATCCCCTCGCGTCGTACTGTCCTGAAGCCCTGCAGTGTGAAAGTGACCGAATAAGTGCCGGGACGCAGGTCGACGATCCGATAGCGGCCTTCGCCGTCGGTAACGGACGTGCGCGTGCGTTCAATGAGCGCAGGGCTTGCCGCTTCGACGGTGACGCCAGGCAGCACCGCGCCGCCTTCGTCGCGCACGACGCCGGCGATCGTTCCGCTCGACGCGTCTTGTGCCAGCGAGATCGCGGGTACTGAAAGAAGGAGTACTACCGCCAGAACTGCCGCAGGCCGGGGCATAGTGTTCCTCCTTGCGCGTCATCACAAACCACCGAGACACGGAGGTCACGGAGCCAAACCTAGTAGGACTCCGTGTTCTTCGTGCCTTCCTGGTTCGCGATCGTGGGAAACGCGCGTATTCGTTTACATTGGCGCGGAGTCTAGCCGTCTTGAGGATCGAATGCAACGAAGGTCACGTTGACAGCCGACGCCGCTCCGCATACATTCGCGCGCATGCTGAAGCCCCGAGCGCCTCGAATTGCCGCGTCACTGGCTGTACTCGTGCTGCTGACGTTCGCCGCGTCGGCCGCGTTCGCACAGGGCACATGGAAAAACGTTGCGCCTTTTCCCGAGCCGCGCGAAGAGCTGCTTGGCGCCGCCGGCGGCGGAAAGCTGTACGTCTTTGCCGGGCTGATTCCACTCTGGAAGCCCGCTGGCGTGGTGTACGAGTACGACCCGGCCGCCGACAAGTGGACGAAGAAAAAACCGATGGCGTTGCCGGCGCATCACGTGGCGCTCGCCAGCTACAACAACAAGATCTACGCGTTCGGCGGTTTCGTGTATCCGACCAGTGGAAGTGCCGCGTGGGTGCCGATCGACAACGCGTGGGAATACGACCCCGCCGCTGACTCGTGGAAGGCCTTGGCGCCGATGCCGATCAAGCGCGGCGCCGCATCCGCGGCCACCGTCGGCGACACGATCTACGTGATTGGCGGCGCGACGACGCAGCCGTGGGCGAAGGAAAACTTCCTGAGCCCCGCCACGCCGCAACGCGGTCTCGGCACGGTGCAGGCCTATGACCCGAAGACCAACACGTGGAAGGAGCTGGCGGCGATGCCGACGCCCCGCAACCATGCGGCTATCGGCGCGGTGAACGGCAAGATTTACGTGATCGGCGGGCGCGTCGGCGCCGCGTTCATCGGGCTCGCCTCCGACACGTCGCTCGTGGAGGTCTACGATCCCGCGACCGACACCTGGGGCACCCCAGGGGCGCGCATGCCGACGACGCGCAGTGCGCTCGCGTACGGTGTGTACAACAACAGGATTTACGTCGCAGGCGGTGAGTTCCAGGATCCAACGCAGCAGACCGTGTTCCGCACGTTTGAGGAATACGACCCCGCGAGCAACACGTGGTCGGTGCTGCCGTCGATGGCGATCGCACGTCACGGTGTCGCCGCCGCGGTAATCGGGAATCGCTTCTATGCGGTCAGCGGGGACGTGCAGTCGTCAGGAACAGGCGTCGAGGTGTCGACGCCCGTCGTCTCCGTGTTTGAGTTCAGTCGTTAGGCGGTGAAGAGCTATGAAGCACTTCTTCGTCGTTCTGCTCGCGGCGGGCTCGGCACTATTGGTCAGACCCGCGTTCGCACATCATTCCTTTTCCGCGACCTATCTGGAGACGCAATCACAGACCATCGAAGGCGAAATCGTCCAGTTCGTCTTCCGTAACCCGCATTCGTTCGTACACGTCAACGTCAAGGAAAAGGACGGCAGCGTCACCGTCTACAACGTCGAGTGGGGCGGAACCGGTCAGTTGAATACCACCGGCGTCACGCGCGAAACGCTCAAGCCCGGCGACGTTGTCGTCATTACCGGGGCGCCCGGCCGCAACGCCGCCGACCATCGCATCAGAATGGTCACGCTCAAGCGGCCGAAAGACGGCTTCACGTGGGGTCAGGCGCCCGGACAGACCGTCGACTAGCAGCAGGCTTCGCTCCAACTTCCAATCTCCAACTTCCAACTGCCACCCTTGGTACTTGGTAGTTGGAAGTCGGTAGTTGCAGGCAATCGATTTCTAGACCCGGAGGTCTTCGATGAATGCTCGGGTTCTTGGCTTGACCGCCCTCGCACTCGTGCTTGCCTGTGGATCCGCATGGGCGCAGGCCACTGCCACTATCAGCGGCACAGCCCGCGATCAAAGCGGCGCAGTCCTGCCGGGGGTGACGATCACCGTGACGCAGCAGGAGACGGGGTTGGTGCGAACCACGGTGTCGAACGATACCGGCTCCTACGTTCTGCCGAACCTGCCGCTCGGACCCTATCGGCTCGAGGCCACGCTTCAGGGATTCGCGACCTTCGCGCAGACCGGCATCGTCCTGCAGGTCAACGCCAACCCGGTTGTCAATCCGGTGATGGGTGTCAGCGCGATCGCCGAAGAAGTTCAAGTCACCGGCGCCGCGCCGTTGGTGGACACACGCTCGAGCGGCGTCGGGACAGTGGTCGAACTCCAACGCGTCGTCGAATTGCCACTGAACGCCCGTCAGACGGCTCAGCTCATTACGCTCTCCGGCCTCGCAGTACAGACGGCGTCCTCGCCCGCCTTTTCGATGAACACCGGTGTGCGCATCTCCGTCGCGGGCGGCAACGACTATGGTGTGTCCTACTCCCTCGATGGCGCGCCACATCTGAACAACTTCGATGGAACCGGAATGCACCTGCCGTTTCCGGCTGCGCTGCAGGAATTTCGCATCGCGACAGGCGCACAGGAAGCCGGCGGGACGATTCGCGCGGGCGCGTCGGTGAGCGCGGTCACCAAATCGGGAACCAACGCGTTCCATGGCGACGCCTTCGAGTTCGCCCGCGACAGCCGCTTCAACCCCGGCGACTTCTTGTCCGGAAGGAAGGACGGGCTCAAGCGCAATCAGTTCGGCGGCACGATCGGCGGCCCGATTGTGCGCGACAAGGTTTTCTTCTTCGCGGGCCTCCAAACCACGATGACGCGGCAAAATCCGCTCGATCAGGTGGCGTTCGTGCCAACCGCGGCCATGTTGACAGGCGATTTCACGGCGTTCGCATCCCCGGCCTGCAACAGCGGCCGGGCGATCGCGCTTGGCGCGCCGTTTGTGGGCAACCGCATCGATGCAAGCCTCCTCAGCCCGGCAGCACTCAACATCTCGCGCAGGCTGCCCACGCCGATTGACGAATGCGGGAAGGTGTTCTGGGGCGCACCCGTCCACGAAAACGAAGCACAGATCCCGATCCGCGTCGATTTCCAGAAGAGTCCAGCGCACTCGTTCATCGTCCGCTACATGCTGACGACCGACGACCGCACCATTCCCTATGACGCCGCGGACAACAACGCGCTAGTCACGAACCTGCCGGGTTCCGACGACCGCGCGCACAATCTCACCGTCGGGCACACCTGGGTCATCAATTCGAAAATGGTGAACTCGTTCCGCGTGCTCGGTAACGACATTTACGCCAACAAACCTGGACCGACATTTTTCGGTGCACCGGACGTCGGCATCAACGCCTACACCTACGTGCCTGGCTACATCCGGCTGATCGTGAACAACGGCTTCAGTCTCGGCAGCGGCTCCTTCAACTCGAACACCTACACCAAGGTTCAGAACGCGGGTGTCAACGACGATTTCACCGTGGTGAAGGGATCGCATCAGCTTGGCTTCGGCGGCCACTATCTCTGGACGAAATCCGACTCGGTGGCCAATGCGTGGTCGGTCGGCGGCTACACGTTTACCGGCCAGTTCACCGGCAACGCGATGGCCGATTTCTTCATCGGCCGCATTGCCCAGCACCGGCAGGCGAATCCGAACCCCGTGCGCGTGACGCAGCCTGTCTCGGCCGCGTACGCGCAGGACACCTGGAAGCTCAATCGCGTGACCCTCAGCTACGGCGTCGTCTGGAATCCGTTCCTCCCGATGAACTTCTACGACGCCGACGTCTACAACTTCAACCTCGATGCGTTCAACAACGGGATCCGCAGCACGGTCATGAAAAACGCGCCGCCGGGATTCAGCTATCCCGGCGACCCTGGCTTCGAGGGCAAGTCCGGCGTCAAGTCGCACTACAGGGAGTTCGACCCGCGCGTCGGGTTTGCCTGGGATGCCAACGGTGATGGGCGCACCGCGATCCGCGCCGGCGCCGGCCTGGGGCATGACTACGTTCACCACTACGTCCACCTGAACACGTCTTCGGTCGCGCCGTTTCGTCTGACGGTGAACCTGCCGCCGGGCGCGAGCCTCGACAACCCGTGGGCAAGCTATCCGGGCGGCAATGCGTTCCCGTACGTGTTCAACCCGGCCAAC
>Ga0114129_10001583_pt1 | contig 30923 bp, 11 predicted proteins | sample RhiMetdeltSRZDD1_FD_80071 | JGI IMG/M metagenome (GOLD analysis project Ga0114129, IMG submission 80071) | Populus rhizosphere microbial communities from Tennessee, USA - Rhizosphere MetaG P. deltoides SRZDD1 (version 2) (version 2) | ecosystem: Host-associated > Plants > Roots > Rhizosphere >...
AGTTCTTTGACTGCAGCCAACTTGAAATCACGAGTGAACACCCGTCGAGACTTGCCCATATTTCCTCCAGCCCCAGTTTAAACTGTGGCTTAACTGGTTGTCTCATTTTTGGGGTTCACTCCAGTTTTAGCCTTCGATTCGCTTCGCGTAAGCTGAAAGTTAGACTCATGAAAAAGGTTCTTGACGAGATACTGGCGGCTGGCGTTACGACGCTTGAGGGCGGCGAGACGGTCCCTGTTCACTCGGCAATTGGTCGCAGAGAAATAGAACTGATCAGGAGAATACTCAGAGAAATTCGGCCAACTCGCACACTCGAAGTGGGTATGGCCTATGGTATTTCCACGTTGACGATTTGTGACGAGCTCATAGCAGTTGGCGGCGAACGCCATATCGCAATTGATCCTGACCAACACTCAGGCATGTGGGGTGACGGCTGGCGCGGGGGTGGCCTAGCCAATGTCGACAGGGCGGGGTTCAAATCATTGTTGGAATTCTATGAAGCTCCTTCGCATATAGCTCTTCCTAAACTTGAAGAGGCCGGAATTCGCGTTCAGTTTGCACTAATCGATGGCTGGCCAACATTCGACTATCGCATCATGGATTTCTTCATGGTTGATCGGCTCCTGGATATCGGAGGCATAGTAATGCTCGCAGCCACAAACCTGCCCGGTGTTCGCAAGGCTTGTCGTTTCATCGCTACGAATCGTTCCTATCGCGTTTACGACAGCGTCAGAACGCGGCATGACTCACTCGTTTTGGCCCGAGTTCAAAAACAAATGCGTGGCCTTAATGCGCCCGAGTCAATCCGTCGGCACTTCAAGCCTGAGTTGCTTGAGCCCGACGAGGAACTCGGACTCGGACGTAAGAGTGTGGCAATTGCTTTCGTGAAGGAGGATGAAGATCGTCGCCTGTGGGATTACTTCGAGGAATTCTGATAGAACTGCGATCCCGCAAACCCGGGCTGGCAGCCGAACGTTTAAAGCGCGCGCTGGGCCGCCGCTTAACTTCTCGGTGGTTGGAATCGGTTAGTGATTTGGCACCCATTGACAGCGTAACGGAGGGGTCATATGTCAGGTGATCTTCATAACGCAGTTGTCGGAGCGTTTGTCGGATTGATTGGTGCTTTGGTTGGTGTAAGCATAAGTTTTGGGTTGAGAGGTCAAAATCCAGAATGGAGCGAGTCAAATTCCCTTCACAAGTGACGACACCGTCAGAAGTAGAAAAAGCGAGACTTCACGCTTATGCCAGTTTATGGAGTTGTTTTGAGGGACTATCAACCAGACATCTGCGCACGAAATGGCGGCCAATTTACCGAAGGCCCAGGATAGATTGCAGGATTGGTATTACGGTAATGGTGGAGGGCTACTCTTGGCAGGAAGCTATCAACAAGTCGGCTCTACCAAAGCCGCATTCTTTGCCGCGCATGACCTTTAAGAGCTCAGATCCTTCTGAAATCTGGAAGGTATGCCACGAGCTGCGTCGGTGCCTAAGCCGCGATTTGAAGATATTCGATCGTGATGAAGACGAGGCCATAGCGTTGAGAAGAATAAGGGAGAGGTTTAAAGAGCTAGAAACCTGATGCGTCACGTGTGCAGATAATAATCGTTGTCGCCGTGGCGAACGTGTAGCACCTGCGAGGGCTGCCCCGAAGTTGATACTCCGGTTGGACGCTCTTGCCACTGTTGCCTAGCCAGATCCGTCTTGCAAGTCAAATAGCGAGATAGCTGCTCTTCCATGTCCGGTACCACCCGGATGCACTGAAGCAACGGCCAGGTAAGCATCGCCCGGCGAGCCGCTCGCCTCTTCCAGCTACCTGCGTCAAGACCGATAAGCATAATCTTCGCCGCTTCAGTGGCGTGCAACCTGGCTTCTGCAGATAAACCTAGCTCGAGACAGATTTGGCTGAGGTTCAGGCGGCCCTTCCATATTTCTTCATAAGCACTCGTCCGCATGGCCGTTGTAATTGCTAGCTTGAACCAATGATGAGCTTCTTCGAAGTCTCTATTCAGCGCACAGCATGAACCTGTAACAAGGGCGACCAGGGCTGCTTCGTATAAGCTGGCCTTTTCCTGGCAAAGGTAATGAAGCTTCATCGCCTGTTCTCTAATACCTGCGATGCGACTCATTTCGTTGTCTTCCCACGTCGCGATGAGCAGGTCTGCAAATAACACTTCTACTCGAGTCAGGATCATCGCCTGGTATTGATTATCGTTTCCTAAGTGTTCGAGAGCTTGGAGGAGTAAGCGCCTCCCGAAACGCGGGTGACGGTGCAGCATAAGCGTACCGAACTCTCGCAACGCTTCACCGACTGTAAGGGGATTGCGCTCGGATCGACCGGCAATGTACGCGCGACGTTGCCACTTCGCAGCCTCCATTAAATCCCCATCGAACCAGTGAGTGACTGCACATCTGAGCCAGAGCCGGTCTCTGGCCTCTATAAGCTTATGAGATAGAGGCGCAGCGCCTTTACTGCAGATTGAAAAGACGTCCTCGACAAGACGGCTGCCGTCTTCAAACTCGGCGAGGGCTTCATCAGTCCTCATCAACGTAACCAATGTGTCGACGATTTCGATTTTGCAGATAAGTCGTTTAGTAATTAGGTTCTCAGTGCGAGGTCTTTTGGTGAACATTAATTCAGCCTCTCTGAGACTTTTGAGTGATTCTTCCCAGTTACCGGAAATTATCTGTCGCATTCCATGTTCTAGCTTGACCTCCGCGGAATCAACGCCGCTTTCCTCCCTTATGTTCTCCGGCAGGTTCAAAAAAAATCTGCAAAAATCTATGCATAGTAAGTTATCGCCCGCTTGTTTTGCTTCCTCCATTCCATGCGTGACATAACGGGTCATCGTTTCATAATCTGGACTGGCATGATGTGCCATTAGAAAAACGGCCTCGAACTCTTGCTTGGCCGTCAAGTTCTGCTGACTTTGATAAAAGGCTATTGCCGCAGAAAGATACGGTACGCTACCTCGGATCTCAGCATTCCGGCAAACGTGATAGTAGTTTTCGTGACGGAATTCGAAGCTCTCGCCATCATGGCGAGGTATCACGACCATATCCATGCGGTTGAGCTCGCGTAGTGGAAGATCACCAGTTTCTGGGCGATTACATACGAATCGAAAGAGAGCCGCTGGGATTCTTGGCCCGATCTTCGCCATCACGATCAGCAACTCGGCGGCAAGGGGCGACCGCGCTTTGAGAAAATCCAAGCGCAAGTTTACAAGGTCTTCAATCGTTTGAGATTGTTGCCAGTCGCGTGGAAGATATCTCTTAAGATAAATGGTCCCTTCATCGGTCACCTCTACATAATCTTCATCAATAAGAAACTTGAGCTGCTCAATAACGTGCATTGGATTCCCTGAAGACGCGGACATAATGTGTTCGCAGAGCTCCTCGTAGAGAGGCAGCCTTTGCGATAATGCGCCTTCGGAAGGTACACGCGTGACGTCAATCAGGTTCTTTAGAAATTCCTCAGATTGAGCAGCCGTCCAGGGTGGTATCTCAATTTGCTCGTAACTCCGAGCGCTCAGAAACGCCAACCAGTCTTCCGGAGGTCGGTACACGCCCGTTTGAAGTCTTAGCGATTCTCGGTCACGTCCTTCGAGGAGAAAGAGAACGCCAAAAGGCATTTGGCGCGCGTCATGGAGAGCGTCAATCGTATTACCGAGAATCGATAGAGTCTCTCCGTCCGCCCAGTGAAGGTCACGCAGGTGAATGAATAAAGGTCGATACTTGGTCCGCTCGAGAATCAGCGCCAGCAATGTCGCCATCACTACATCGGTTGCGACACGTTCGTTGTCCTCTTCGAAGTAAGCCTTCAACGCGCGCTCGTGAGAGATATCGAAAGGACTCAGTCTACCTCTCACCCATTCAAGCGCCTCCTCGTGCGGCGACTGGCCCGAGGTGGGAAGAAGGCTTTGAATTAGGACTCGTAGCAGCCGACGGCGAGCCTTAATTGAGTTCTCATGCCCAATGCTGAACCAATTGAAGCCAAGATCGGCGGCCTCTTCGAGGACAGCGTCACAGAATCTTGACTTACCGGCACCGCCTGTCCCAAGAATGACGAGCGGGTGAACCTCACCATTCGCTGCCGCTGCTAATCGAAGTGTAGCGTTTCGATGAAAGCCCCGGTTAGGTTTGTTGAAGTATGGTGGCTCAAAAGTCCGCAGGAATTCGCCTTCGCCCAATTCGACCGAATCAATTAGGATCCCCGAGTCAGTCTCGATGCTAAGCAGCCCGAGCCGACGTTTTCCCGCGACAAAAGATCGAAGATAAAACTCGAAATTCGTAACACCATCGCCCGATAGGATTAACTCATGTCCGGGTCCAGCGAGCCTCGAGGGGAGCAAAACCTCAAACTTGCTGGTCTCCAAAGGGTCAGGCTTATAGCGCAAGAGCAACCTGAGATTCGGAAGCGGCACTCGCTGTGAGATCTTTAAGCGACATAGGAAACGCTTACCGGTTCGTCCAATGGCGTCGCGACTTAACTCGATATCAAGTTCTACTTGGGATGTGTAGGCGATAGAGCCCAAATAATCGTCAACGATCTGCTTTTGGTCGCGCGTAAGGCAGCGCTCGAGAACCTTCAGAACGTGGGTGCGATCTCGCGCCCAGAGGTCCTCAAAACGGCGTGCATCGACAAAATACTTTGCCCCTCTGAAAGGCATTGAGGTATCCGGGTCACGGAAGTGTTCATAGAGGGCTTCGGAAGATAGTGACTCACTGCTAAAGACGAAGATTACCCCAGAGATGTTTTCTGACAGCGCGAGCTTCCCAATCTTCCTTAGATCATCGTCGAATAATCCAACGCTTTTGGCCGCACGCCTTTTGGTCTGTCCAAGAAGAGTCTGGCAAATAGTGAGATTGAGAATTCCGAACTTGCGGTTTGGGCCGGCGCCGCGAAAATCAACACCCTTATCACCGCTAACCTGCGTCACTGCCCAATCCAACGCAGGGTCAAGTCGGTTAAGTGACTCGACTACGAGTACTTCAAATAATTGGAATTTCTTTCTTAGACTTTTTTGGGGGATACAGGTCACAGCCTGAAACTCACTACCCGCAGAGAGCGATTTCATCACTTCCCAGAACTGGGCGCGCAGTTCCAACACGATACCCCTCAGAGCGTTCGCCCGCTAGCAGCAGATACATTCGACTCTCACAAAAATAGCGGGAGCACAATAGATAATTCCAAGTTATCTATATGTTCCAGAGTAGCCCTCTCGGCGAGCACTCATTTTCACTCTGCAGTTTCGGAAAACAGGCCAAATGATCGCTGCTCTTTGCCAGAGTTTGGCCTAATTACTCTTAATGAATCTTCGTAGCCAATATTTGTAGACACACGCTCGTGATTGGTAATGTCGAAGTTTATCTTCCAAACATGAGCGGTTCAAGACAACCATTACTTTTCGACTCAGCAATATTATCCGTTCTTTAGATTTGGGCAATTCCCCCGCCGGCAGTTCTCTTGTTATGATTAAGCGTTTCACATCGAGTTCAAACCAGTTCTCCCTTGGCCAACTTTTCACACGTTGTTTTCACTTATAAACGAAAGCGTTTCTCATACGCTCAATCATACTCTGCAATTCGTTTTCCGTCCTCGTTGCGCTTGTTTCCACTAAAACTGTCCGGCCTAGTATTTCTAACGCCCTCGGACACATGTCCGAAGTGTACTTGAAACTTGCTCCCGAAAAATTAAAGGGATCGCGCAGTGGATGAGTCGCGCCCCTTCGTTCTAGGATTGGCTCCCAGTTTGTATAAACATGTCTACCACTATCGAGAGGAATCCTAACCTTAATACCATCCTCCATCACTTTCCGGGCAAATAACCTCGCACCCTCTTGGGATTCGAATAATAGTGCCAGATTGGTTGCACAATCACCTTCCTCATCATGAACGGGATTGAAAACAAATGCGCCTCCGCCGTTGTTTAGCTGTTCTTTCATGACGGATTTCTCCTTTCGGAGAGCGGCCAGAATAGTATCGAGCCTGGTAAGTTGTACGCGCAGAATTGCGCTTGATATCTCGTGAATACGAAAGTTCACTCCGGCGAATAATGGAACTTGTAAGTCTAAATCGTGATCCCACAAAGCACATCCGCCATCGTGGTAGATCATCGCCCGTTCAAAGATGTCTCTCTTGTTAGTCACCAACGCTCCACCTTCGCCGCAGGTAATAATCTTAAATTCATTGAACGAAAACGAGCCAGCATCTCCAATAGCTCCTAGTCGCGTTCCTTTGTATGTCCCGCCGTCCGCCTGACACGCATCTTCCAGCACCATAAGATCATGAGTGGCGGCTATTTCCATCACAGCGTCCATATTGCAGTGAAAGCCACACATATGAACAGGAATTATTGCCTTCGTTGCCGGAGTAATCTTGCATTCTAAATCCTTTACATCAATGGTTAAGGTCTCATCGATGTCGGCGATCACTGGTACTGCTCCCGTTGCTAGCACCGCGAGCGGTGTGGCCATAAAAGTATAAGCTGGAACGATGATCTCGTCACCCGGTCCGATAGCCATTCCCACCAGCCCACAAATCAGGGCAGCGGTTCCGCTGCACATTGCGATTGTATAATCACACCCGATCTTTTCAGACCACTCCCGTTCAAAAGCAGCGCTTTCGCTGAGTCCGTTTTCCGGGTAACGATACAAGCGTCCTGATTCAAGGACACGTCGCGCGGCCTCAATCTCTTCACTCTCGAGTAGATACATTCGATTCTCCTCGCGTTCGACCAATCGTTTGAAGTTCACTGCGCCTAACGGCTAATTAGCGACTGGTGGAAAGTTCTTGGGCAGTGGCTCAGGCCTTGAGCAAGTGCTGACAAGTCTGAGCTGTTTGCCCTCAACTGAGGCGTTGTGAAAGCAATGCAAAGTCTCAAGGACATGATAAGCCAGATTCTCATTTGCGCGATGAGTGGAGCCGCGATGGATCGCACAAATCATATCGGCAAGACCAATGCCCCTGCTTTGTTTTGCAAATCTGCGCGTCACGGGCATTTCGAGCCAGCCGGGACGGCCGGTCGAAAATAGGCGAATTGGACCTCCATAAGTGTTCGGGTCGGGAACGGTCAGGGTTCCTTCAGTGCCATAGATTTCGATGCTCGGCAACTGAGAAGCCCATACGTCAAAGCTCATAACAATGGAACCGACCACGCCGCTAGCAAAATTGACCAGGCCGCAAATGTGGGTCGGAACATCGACTCTGATCTTCTGACCATACCGAGGCTTACTAGAAATTACCCTTTCGTTCGAGGTTATCTTGCCTGACGCAGAGACACTGGTTATTGGTCCCAATAGGTTGATGAGAGCAGTTAAGTAGTACGGCCCCATGTCGAACATTGGGCCACCCCCGTATCCATAAAACAGGTCTGGATTTGGATGCCAATCCTCATGACCGTGACACAGCATAAAAGCAGTGCAAGCAACTGGTTCGCCAATGGCACCTTCATCTATTAACTCTCGACAAGTTTGCATGCCTGCCCCCAGAAAACTATCGGGAGCGCAACCAATACGCAAACCTTTCCTCACAGCAAGGTCTGACATCAGGCGAGCATCATTGAGTTCAACTGCGAAGGGTTTTTCCTGGTAGAGATGCTTCCCCGCCTCTAGCGCAGCAATTCCTATTTCAGCGTGAGCCTGAGGATCCGTGAGATTCAGAACGATGTTAATAAAAGGATCATCGAGTAATTCTCCGACTCTACAGACTCGGTGAATATTAAATTCGCTGGCCCTTGTCTGAGCCTTATCGTCAACTAAGTCGGCACATGCCACAAACCTTACGTTGTCAAATTGTTTACAGCCTTCCAAATACAGACTACTCGCGCTTCCACAACCTACAAGCCCGACGTTCATAGATGAGTCCCACATAAACTATAGACGACTGGATTCGCGTGCTGGAGGTCCGCTCGATGGAAGCAGCGCTCCATATCGGATTGAATTATTACATGATATTTCCGTGAGATCACTATCGCGGAACGCGTTTCAATTCGGGCAAAGGAACACACACAAAAGCACTGATCGCCAGATTCAACCGGCCACTCTCCGCTTAGGTACTCAGGATATTGTGTGACACCGTAAGACGGCGGGCCTCCCCCTTAATTACAGACTATTATCCAAATCAGTTGACAAGCTGCTACGCTCTTCTGGACCGCCAGTCATTATGTAGTGGATTTGATGTTAGTGCAATTACTTTCTCGGTTCAGATTGTGCGCTGCATTCCAAACAAAACATCTCGGTTCGAGATTGGATCAATCAGAATCGCGGTTATTGACACGCCGTTACTGAAACCCTTGACCTGTCATTTGTTGCGCGTTACTCTGCAACCACGCTCCGCTCCCGCCTGACCCCTCTAGGCCTCCCGTTTTTAGCTTTGCAGGAATCTAGACCATAGGTTATCCGTTTGGGTGGGCAGCAAAGCTATACCCATACAACCAAACACATATGCAGATAAACCAGGCAACCACACAGTTTGTGGCTGGATATTTCTCGACTCACAGCTTATCGGCCAAGACAAAGTTGGCGTATAGCTCCGACCTGGCGCAGTTTCAAGCATTTGTCGGTGAAGACCTTCGGCTATTGTCCCTTGGCGCCGCTGAGGTGGAGAACTGGGCTGCGCATCTTCGCCAAGCGGGTTATTTCCCTGCTTCCATTCGCCGCAAGATGGTGACTCTCAGAGTGTTTTGCTCTTATTGGGTCCGCAAGGGGACACTGCCCGAGTCACCATTTTGGCGGGTGAAACTAAGTTTCGGGCGAATCGAGCAGCTTCCCCGCGCACTGACTGCGGGAGAGATGAGCGCCCTTCTGGACCAGGCCAGAAAAATTCATTCAACGGCTGAGTTCAATCACAAACTCGACGCGGAGACCAAGCCTAACAGTGAGCAATTCTCGTTCGGCAGGTATAGTGCGCTACGAAACTTGGCGCTAGTCGATCTGCTCTTCGCGACTGGGATGCGCGTCGGAGAAGCGTCAACCCTGGACGTTCGAGACTTTCTCGTGGAGGAAGCGGTCTTCCGGGTGCAGGGCAAAGGTGGGAGGGACCGGTTGGCTTGCGTTGTCGACGAGGAGACCGTGCGGATTCAGCAGGAGCACCTAGCGGCTCGCAAGCGTTTCGAAACTCAGAGTCCGGCTCTCTTCCTGAACACGTCCGGTCAACGGCTTTCGACGCAAGGGATCGCCAATGTCATCGCCCAGTTCCGCAAGGAAGCCGGGATAGAGAGGCACATAACGCCACACATGCTGCGCCACACGGTGGCGACTCTGCTACTCCGCAACGGCGCGGACATCCGAGTCGTGCAGGAATTCTTGGGGCATACATCGATCGCCACAACTCAACGCTACACCCACATCAATAAGGAGCATCTGATCGGTGTGTTGCGGAAACACCACCCGTCCCTGGGCATGCGCACCGGCGGTGATCAAGGGTTCTCGGGCTAGAGACTGCGGCGGCCCTACAGTGAGAAGTCGTTTCCCGTCGAGCGCAAGATAATAACCATAATCTTGCATTCGAGTGTTGTTACTCAGATTGTCAATCACGCCGAGAAACTTTCATTCCTCTTTTTCTCGGTGGTGGCCGAATAGAACATGATGGGAATTGTTCCGAACCTCGCATGACTGGTAATACTCGATGCAGTAGTGAGGGAATTCAGGATTCAACCGCCTATAGAACAGCTCTTCGAACATCTGAATCGCGAAGCCTTCGGCGTTCCGCTCCAATGCCATAGCCTTAGCCGAAGTGCTGTTGTAGCCGTCGACTCTGTCGCCTAAGGCGATGTAGATGATGAGCATGCTGGCAAAGAGCGAGCGCCGTCTGTAGTTTTTCAGCACTCACATCGAGAGGGCCTTAATAGCGCATCGTCGCAGCCTTCTCCAGTATGTAGAGGCGGCCTTGTACGGGTGTCATTCGGCTGCGGGACCTCAGGATCATTTCCAGCCTCTCTTCTGACGGTCCTTCTTTTCTGGTCGGCGCGCCGCTTACGATTGAAGAGGCTTGGTATGGCGGGGAGGACAACAGCATCGTGTTGTTGCATTCCCAGTCCCGTTTTGCGGCGGGTGTCGTGGGTGCTATTAAGAGGAAGGAGCCGATGATCAGGATAAATAGAATCCGCCTGAGGATACCTGCCTCCGGACTTCAGAAAGATGAGGGGTTCTCCCAAGGAAAATGACACAATTTGACGGGCCAGCAATTCGATGTGATCGAGGATTCAGATTTTGGAATTATTAGGGTAACGGCTTTCGTCTATGGGTAATAAGGGGTGGAGGTCACATTCTGATCGCTCCCGAAATCGACTCGGCACACGGAGGATCTTCATTATGAGACGAGCAGCCTTTTTCGTTTTGTTGTTTTCCTGCTGTCTCGCTCAGATCGCTTTCGCCGACAGTAAGCTTCAAATCCACTTTATGAACGTCGGACAAGGCGATGGGGCTGTTCTAATCTCGCCGCAAGGCAAGGTGGTCCTGTTTGATAACGGCGTGAATAATCAATGTGACGTTCTTACCTGGCCCAACTCGGCATCGCTAAAATCGACTACCTCATTGTCAGTTACTATCAAGTCAAGGGCTTCGGTCAGGAGTCGGCGATTGACTACTATCGATTTCCTGCCTGGAGTTGGTCTGCATCCGCCACTAAACGAATCCAAATTGCGAATTGGTGAAGTCTTTTTGATGTGTCGGCCCGGGAGTAGCTGGTAGTTAAGAGTTAATCGGGAGAAGCGATCCATATGCACTTCTTCATTGAGCACACGCAGTTGACGACTCAGGCGAGCAGCGGCGATAGCTTCGGCCCTTCGTCCGCAGACCCGACCAACAAGTATGACGTGTCCGCCAATTTCCAGTTGGCGTCGGGCGCCAAGGCTTTTGCCTGCCAGCCGGGGCATATCATCGTCACGGACTATTTTGATGTGACAGCGGGCGCTTTGGATCCGGGCCTGGTGAACGTGATCCCTGAAGCCAACGGCTGGGCTTGGGGTGACCTTTCCAACGGTGAAATATTACATCTACCGTGGAATCAAGCGTGACAGCTTCATTACTGCCGGCAGCTTCAATGCGGAGGGCCCCAGCAACACAGGTACGGTCCGCAAAATGTGGGAGGATTGGCATGCGAATGCCGCGAGCAGCCCTGACCCGATTGCGCCAAGCGATGTGGGATTCGATGCCGCGCTTGCAGCTATGCGCTGGAGACAGTGCTCTAGAACAAGTCCTCACCGCAGTGTATTCCCTATTTGAAAGTAATTGCCATGAGTAACATCTATTTTTTTGCCAAGCTCTCAGAACTGAACACTCAAGCTGCCGGGAAAGAGTTTCAAGCTGTCACCGCAGATCAGTTTCGCGTAACCAGTCTGTTTTCCGGTCAACTAGTTTCCGGCACAAACCCAATGGCATACGCAGTAAGGAAAGGACGAGTATTCATAGTTGAAGAGGATTCAAGTTCTGGCACAAGAGTGAATCTGATTTTGGGGCCAACTGATCAACCTTCAGGATTACCGCCCGTTAAATACTTTATTTATCGCGGCTTGTTGCGATCCGACTTCTGGGATGGAACCAATCCTGCACCCGCCACCACGAGCAAACTACTTAAAGTCATCAACACCTCTGAGAACCCTGCACAGGCACTCAGCACCTATACGGCTATCACCGATGCGGCCTTCAAGCTGGACCATCTCTTCGTGAAAGACACGTATCAGTTCTCTCAGGTGAATGCGGGGGACACTCTCGGGCACTTTGACGGTTCAGGTCCGGACTTTGGATTTGAGATTATTTTGGACGAGCCAGATTGTAATCCCACGATGGCGATTGCCAGAAAAGACGTAAATCTCATTGAGGCTGGCACTGGAACTGTGTGGGAGAAAGCGATTAGTCGCCTTGAAGTCCTAAACTATATGGACCCTGCGGCATACTTTGGTCTGTGTTCGCTCAAAGGCTTTGGGGTAATTGACGGCGGTGCATCCGCGCCCAAGACGAGGACAGATGTGTATGACTTTGTGAAGAAGTTTGCGACCAAAAACACGGTATATGTTGATGTTCGGGACAGTCACTATCTGCCACAAGATTTCATCGAGGCAAGCAACTCTAGCATAAAGCTCAACGCGGGGACCGGCACCGCAAGCGGCTCGGCAGCGGTTCCGTACAGAAACGTTTTTCAATGGCCCTTCCATATGGCTAACCTCTCGGCTGCGACTTCTAATACAAACGACTCACAGAGATTCTACAAGTTAAGATGCTCGCTCTCACCAGTTCCGGGTGTTGTCAATCCTCTGCTGACGCTGCACTCAGGATATTTTTATCGCCTGAATTTCAGCTACGATGAACATATGAGATTCAGTGCCCGTGCGATCACAGCACAATGGACCGCCGATGAACAATTTCTCGTATTGGCGGTAGACGATTCGGGTATCAAGCCCGTTGCTTCGATGTACAAACTGCAGGTGCTGGAACATGGGAACGCCGCTGAGCTTGACAATCAAGTTCCGGATAAGCTGCCTGAAGAAAGGGAATTCGCGGAGTTGAACAATCTGTTCGCACTGAATCGAAACCAGGTTCCGCAACCTTCGGATGTTACTGACACGCGCATTCACGGCGTGGTGCGAAGGGATACTCGGCAGGGCTATATCAACTATAAGGGTTCCGGAGCAGCCGTTGCCTTTGGCGCGACTGCTGATTCGTGGGGAAATATGCACTTCGCCGTCAGAAATCGGCCTGGTGTGATTTTGAACAGCAAGACCAATACGCAGGAAGAAAAGCAGACCTACAAGACATCGTTTCCAAACCTGGTGCACCTGCCAAGTGAGCACGTGATGAACCATAGTTCCTGTTGGGAATATATCATCACTCAGAGCCAGTTTGATTATGACTATCAGGAGGCTCAGGCTGACAACTCCATTAAGATCAAGCAGCGTGAAATTCCTGAACCCAGCTTTTGGCTGCACAAGATCAGACTGACAGGCCCTTCTGTCAACTGCCTCGAGCTACGGATTCTGGATCCTGTAATCGTCAGGGGACGCGATCTATCACCCGGCGAGCCATTCCTGTCGATATGTTATTCAGCGGAAGAGCACGCTACCTTTTTGGGAATCTTCAATGATCCTGTGAAGTTCTCCCAGGTTGGGCCCCGATACCTGACCTATGAACTGGCTGCGGATGGGAATGACGGTAACCTTGCGGACCCAAAGGTGATGCTTCAGCCGGTCGGGACACGCGGCTATTTTAGGTTTAGAGCAAAGATCAGGGGTCTGTTGTACAACACGGCCACGAGTTCCTTTGAATGGAAAAATGAATACACGACGATCGATTTCTATAGTCTCGATGGCTTGAACTATGTTACAGCAGCCTACGCAACGCAGGCATTTGCCGCCTTGATAACGCCGGTCTGGAACGATGCCGTCATTCCTGACACCGTATCTCCCTCGGTGAATCCTTTCTCCACCCCCGACGGACTGCAGAATTCCTTGCAAACCGAGCTTGGAGCGATCGTCGCGGAGGCCAATACGCAAACCGCCGGGTTGGGCAGCCGCCTGCTCGAAGGCGAGATCAGGAGTTGGTACTATCGCGGGCGGCTGGATCATGTGACTTTCAACATGGCATTTAGATTGCCATTTTATATTCTGAGGCCAACGAGAAACGAGTGGGACTTGCAAAATAATATCTGGCGCAAGAGATCAGCTCGGATTCCCTATCGAAATGTGATCATCGACGGCGTTTCTGTGGATAACAATCCCTGCGACGGAAATTTCAGTTCGTGGTTTGCGCGCGCTAATACAGTAAGAGGATTTGACGCAGCCCTTGGAACTTTGGCTAGAACTGGACAGAGGACCTTGCTGACGACGTTGATTGCCGCAGCAAATCTCAATAATAATCTTCCTGCTCCGTCAGATTCTCACCGTCTGTATGCCCTGCTTGGACTGACGCGAAATGACAGTTTCAGCGCTCACAATATTCCTGCCTTCATGGCCAAGGTCATGAATGATGAAAACCCAAGGGCAAACTACACATCTTCGTTTCATTACCCGGCCCGCAGGAATCATACGAGAGTAAATCATAGTGCCGCGCAAGTGTCATTGATATTAAGCGCCGCCGACGCTGCCTTCATCGTGGCATTTGTCGGAAACTATACTTTTAGGAACCGCCTGAATCGAAGTGATGCAAATGGATATTATGTTGTGAAGCATGGGGGGACCTATTTTGTGGAGACGGTTTTATCTGCTGCCAATAATTCTGGGTTTACGATCGGTATGGGATTCGACCTCGGGCAGCAGACGCTAGCAAAGTTTTTGGCGTACACGCAATTTAACCCTGCAGGCGAGGATTTGCGCGTCTTTACAGCGGCGATTGGGGCGAGTCGCGGCCGTGGCGTCGCTTTGTGGGAATCGTTCCAGCCGATCATGCTTGCGGGATATACGATGGCATACGACTTGGCCGTGCAGCAAACGAAACCCTTTATGGAAGACAACTATCTGAATGAAGGCCTCAATCAACTTGTCAGAAACGCCGCCTCCCCCAATTTTCGCATCTATCTTGAATCCGGCGCAGTTCCATTTTGGGACGCAGGAGGAGAACAATATCTCAATGAAGTGGAAAAATTTATGCTGACATCTCAGTTATACAATGCCGGTGCTCTCTCATTGGGAAACAATGCTAACAACTCGGCCACGAATAATCGCGGCCGACTCTGGACACATGCCTTCAATACTCACGATATCAGGTGGTTGAGAGTTGCCCTTGACAATGCATCGATGTATGCAGCACGAAAAGCACTGCTACGTGCAATGTGCGATCGCATAAACGTAATCGACCACTATAGTTTTTCCAGAGATACACTCGCATGAAAGACCGATGCAGCATCTTGGTATTAATAAAGAATGCCATGGAGACCAAGGATCGATTGGCAACTTAACTGCAATAGAAAATGTTCCAGCTAGATGATGCTCGGGCACTACACGGCCTCATCGCCGAATCATCCGAGCGCGTACAGTGAAAGTTTCGGAAGAGCGTGTTGTTCATCTGATTTGAAAGAAGGTTCATATGCCCACTCGCTATCGACAATCGCTGTCTTCGCTCGTGTCGGTGAATCAATTGCCCGAGGAGCTTGGCTTTCTGGAGGATGTGGCTGAAACGCTCTTCGACGATATTTACTTTGATTATTACCAAGCCGTAAAGAGTCCAAAAGGAGATAGCGCCAGGATCGACCTGGACATCCATCTCAACAAGCAGTTGAAGTTTGAGCTATTGGGAAGTGGATGTAGTCTTGTAATCAATCCCGACCTCAGTGGCGGCCCGCAGCCAAGCGTCTTTCCGATCACCTTCAGATACCACTGGGCGATCTTGAAATACGTCGGCAGCTTCGATGTGAGCAGTTTCTCATTCACGGCGAACCAACTGTGTGAGCTGCTGTTTGAAGTGTTGGGCATCAGTGTCGAAAGAGTGTTGACGGAAGCGGCTTTCCGACTGCGGTCTCCCGCTGGCGGTCTGATCGGATTTGTTGTGCCTGAGATCAGCGAGTTAGTGGCGTTCCTGAATGACTACTATCGACTCACAGAAACGCCCAATGAAATCATTTATACAGTGTCGACCACCTATGCCGACTTAGAAACCGCACTGCTCGCGGCGGGAACCACGGTTGCTGATCTGATCGATGATCTGTCGCTGCCCACTGATTATCCAGACGGATTCGATACGCTGGATGATGTATTCACGCGCATAAGATTTGAACCAGATACGGACCCTGCGTCGATAAGTGATTTTATTTCTTACCTGAATACGACCTATGGATTGTCCGGCGGTCCCAATGAAATACTTTATTCGGCAGGGGTAACTGCATGGCAGGATGTCGCAGATGGATTGGAACTGGCGGGGATCACAATTCCTGTTGTTGTTTTGGACATTCTCGGATCCTTTACATCTTTTGATGAAGCGTATGATGCCCTTGAAATATTTTTCAGATCGGCGGGTGATGGTGGCTTCGGGGCTTCACTTCGCCAGTTGTTTGTGCCTGATTTTTCGATATCACTGAACACGATTGCGTTTGGAGTGGAGTTTTCCAGGGACATACTGATCCCGATTGACACGCAGGTTGGCTCGCCAACCTATGGATTGCCAATAGAAGACCCCGACATCAAGACGGTTCTGAGATACGATGTCGGCAGGTTGAGCTATGAAACGTCTTCCGGGTTTGAGTTTGAAAGTTCGTCAACGATCACGTTTCCGAAATCACAGATCGGAAAGACGGGCCTCGCGATTGAGGTTTCGGGCCTGAAACTGGACCTGAGAACGGATAAGAATATCCCAGAAGCCGATGCCGATGGTCGGTCTGCCGATTTTCGCGGCGTCTATGCCGCATCGGCCTCCGTCACCTTGCCCGCCAAGTTGTTCAAGGATCCCGACGGCACCACTGCCGAGATCTTTGGTGAGAAGCTGCTGATCGGCACCGGCGGCATTTCGGGCAGAGTCGGCCTGCGCGCGCTCGGCGGCGACAACATGTTCTGGGTGAAGCTTGGCGAAAGCTCCGGCTTCGCGCTCGGCTTCAGCAGCTTCGACATTCTCTTCAAGCAAAACAAGGTCCTGTCTTCCAACATCTCGGCCGCGATGAAAATCGCCAAGTTCGTTTATCCGGCAGGCCACCCCAACGCTGGGCAGCCCGTCAGGATCGGCGTCACCGGCCACATCCAGGATGATGGCGACTTCAACCTGACCGCCTCCACCGACCCGGCCTTCCCCATTGAGTTGAAAGATGTCTTCATCTACCACATCCGCAGCCTGGAGTTGGGTCGCGACGACGACAAGTTCTTCATTGGTACTTCGGGCAAGCTGGAATTCCAGGGCTTCCTGAAGGACACGCTCAAGCTGGGGGCCATCGAGGTGGAGAAGCTGCGCATCTACAGCGATGGCAGCATCGAGTTGGAGGGTGGGTCGATCCACCTCGTCGAGCCAATCGTGCTCCCGCTCGGACCCGTTGAGATCACGGTCACCGCCATCCACTATGGTTCGCACCAGAAGGAAGTGGGCGGCGTCATGCGCAAGTTCAACTACTTCGGCTTCGACGGCGGCATTAGCGTAGATCCGCTCGGCATCGAAGTGCGCGGCGACGGTGTGAAGTATTACTACTGCACGGACGACTTGCCGACCAAGCCCTCGCCCTACCTGCACATCCAGACCCTATACCTCGACCTGACGATCCCAGCTTCATCGCCGGCTGTAATCCTCAACGGTTGGATCTCGATCCCGGAGCCCGGCACATCGCCCGAATACGCGGGCGGCATCAAGCTGCAGATCCCGCAGGCCAAGATCGTCGGCAGCGCGGACATGAAGCTCATTCCCCGTTACCCTGCCTTCATTGTGGATGCTAGCATCGAACTGCCCGCGCCCATCCCTCTTGGCCCGGTGGCCATCTACGGTTTCCGCGGCCTGATCGGTTACCGCTACGTGGCGGAGAAGGAAGCCGTGGGCCTGCACTCCGGCGTGGATAGCTGGTACGACTATTACAAATTCCCGCCACGTGGCATTCACGTAACCAAATTCAGCGGCCCGGACCGCACCAAGACCTCCGGGACACCCTTCTCGCTGGGCGCGGGGGCGAGCCTGGGCACCTCCGCCGACAACGGCACGATCGTGAACATCAAGGCCATGGTCCTGCTGTCGATCCCTTCATTATTCATGATCGACGGGCGGGCGGCGGTGCTGAGCGCGCGCCTGGGTCTGGAGGATACCAAGGAACCGCCCTTCTTTGCCTTCATCGCCGTGGGCGACAACTCACTTGAGTTCGGGTTCGGCGCCGACTTCAAGATGCCAACGAGCAGTGGTGACATCATCAACCTGTTCGCCGAGGTGCAAGCCGGCTTCTTCTTCAACGACTCCTCCAAGTGGTACGTCAACTTCGGCACGAAGACGAGCCCCATCACCGCCAAGATCATCCGCATCCTCACGATCAAGAGTTTCCTCATGCTCAGCGCCAAGGGCATCGAGGCGGGTGCGCGCGGCGAGTTGAGCTTCAGCCGCACCTACGGCCCTATCAAGGTCAAAGCCTGGGCCTACATCGAACTGGGTGGCAAGATCAGCTTCGAGCGTCCGCAGTTCGGAGCCTACATGGCCGCCGGGGTTGGCGCCGACATCGACATCAAGATCGTGAGCCTGTATGCCTCCTTCGATGTGCTCTTCGGCGTTGAGGGGGCCAAGCCATTCAAGGTCTACGGTGAATTCAGGGTTTGCGTGAAGATCAAGATCTGCTGGGTCTTCACGTTCAAGTTCTGCGGCAACCTCGCCATCGTTTGGGAGTTCAACTCGCAAGTGGACCGCACGCCGGTGAACCCCATGCTGAACGCGAGCAGCGCCACACCTATCAGCGAACTGGTCAAGGGTGTGAACATGCTCTCCAACGAGACGTTCGGACTGGCGTTCCTGGGGTCCAACATCCCGGACAGCCTGCCTGCGGACGTGTTGCAGAAGGTGATCCCGCTGGATACCTATATCGACTTCAAGAGCGAGAAGGGCTTGATACCGAATGCAGTGAGTGCCATCATCGGAGGCGTCACCAACCCGCCCCAGCGCTATGAGGACCTGGTTCCGCCGGAGAAGATTATCCGCGGCAAAGAAGTGCGGCAGGTGAAGCACCAGTACTCCGTGAGTAGCGTGGAGATCAAGTCCTGGAACCCCAGCACCAAAGGTTGGCAGGATTACAATCCCTGGAAGGCGCTCTACCCCTCCGACCCCGCCTTGGATGTCCTCCGCGCCGGGCAGTTCCAAAAAACGGATGGGCAGTACAACACTATCCGCCTTCTGGCCACCTCGCCCTTCTCCTACACCGAGCAGGGCATGCCGGGATGGTACATCCCCGAGCAGAACGGCCTCACGCCTGGCGTGCTGTTCTGCCAGGGACAGGCCAGGGTGCCGCGTTGCGCGAATTTCCTGGAGAAGCCCCTGGGCCACCGCTACTTCTGCCCGGACGACAACAGCCTCTTCTACTCCAACCAGGTGGCCTTCCTGCTCCTGGACCACCGTCCGTCCGAGTTTGCGGAGATCGTGCCCGATCCCAATGTGTTCGGTTTTGCCCGGTCACTTCGCATCCAAAACACCCACCGACTCCAAGTGCGGTTGCCCCATCCGTCCGTGCGCATCACCCTGCTTATGAGCACTCATGCGCAGCGCGTGCGGGTGAACTACTTCGCCTCCTTGCAAGACGATGACGCCATGCAGGTCGAATACGGCAACCCTGACCCCGGCGCAGCCGATCACGCGGCCCCGCACTCGGTGGTAGTGCTGCGCTCGGACTTGAACCAGCCATTGGTCTACGACCAGCCGACCTGGTTGCCCGTCACGCGGATCGAGGTGGAGCCCATCACCGCCAACGAGCGCCAAATCACGGCCTTGGAGAACCAGATTGCGGCCATCGAGCACGAGAACAACCTGATCGCCCTCAAGCTCGAGGAAGGACAGCTCAAAGACACCCGCGCCTTGGAGGCCGATCTGGACAAACTGCGCTCCGAGGCCTGCGACCTCCGCGGCACACAAACGCCGGGCGCCACGCAGGCGACCTTCGTGAACCGATACATCGAGCCCGACCTCACTCTGCGAAGGGCCGCCACCTTCACGGAGCTGGCCAAGACCTACAGCTACGCCGTCGGCAACACCAACAACGGCGCCGTGGTTATCAAGACCACCATGGACGGCGAGACCGAATGGTGCATGCAGCTCGGCATCAGCTCCGTCCCTCTGCGCTTCTACGAGATCGTCCAACTAGACGGCAGGAATGGTCTCGGCTATGTGATCAGCGCTTACGACGGAAAGCGGTTCTTTTTGGTGGGTATTGATACGCAGGGCCGTGAGCAGTGGATCAGGGAGATCTTCACCCGGGATGCGGACCTGCACACCTTCGTGCTGCCCATCCCCGAAACGGACGGCTTCTACTTCATCTACTCCGACAGGAACAACCTGGACACCAACCTCACACCCAAGGTGCTCAGGTTTTCCATAGATGGAGATGTGCTCATCTCTACGCAATTGGAGACACCCGGGACCAGCGACCAGGGATTCGTTGTGAATACGGGCGGTGTGCATGCGAACGGCCTGACCGTGGCCGGCAGGATGGTGAGGGCCCGGCACCTGACCAGCAACACAGTAGAAATGGACGCGACCTCCATCGGGCTGCCTCCCCCGGAAGAGCACGCGGTCGGCATCGTCGTCGATCTCCGCGACGACCTCCGCGTCCTGGACGCCTGGTCCTACGACAATGTGACCATCCACGACATCGCCGTTTTCGGGCCGGGCAAGTACGTGCTATCGGCCTACCGCAGCGACGTCATGGGCATCGTGCTCTTCCAGGGAGGGCTATCCCCTGTCGATTCCTTCCATGAGGTGTCGGCCACCTGCGGCAAGCAATCGCTGCTGTGCGCCGGTGCGGACGGGTTCTACCTCGCCACGCATAACAAGGCTCTCGGCAAGGTGTCCAAATTCGACTTGAAGTTCAACGCTGTCTGGACCAAGGAGATTCCCTTGGGCGAAAACGATCTTGCGATCCGTGCCATGTCCTTCAACGGACAGGAGTCGCTGCTGAGCTTCACCACTTTTTACGTGCCGCTGCTCGGCGTGTCCGGCCCCGACCTGGATACCTGCATCACGGTGGAGAAGCCGACAGTTGTACTAAAGCAGCATGCGCTGAAGACTGGCAGCCTGGCCGTGGAGGCGAAACCCTTCAATGTGCGCGCGACAAGAATCAGTGGCAATTGGAGCGCCATCCGCCCGCATCGCGTCGTCGTCTGCCCCCCAGGCGGCACGACGGAGGCTCAATGCGACACTCTGCTCCATGAGGTTTGCTGGCTGTCGCTGGAGGACTATCAGTACAACATCTGCATCCCCGGGCAACCTGCAATCCAGGAGGACACTGAGGCGACGGTATTGGGCTTGACCGGGCACATCCAGCCCATTTGGCGGCCTGACACCTCCTATGCCGTGCGGATAGCGCTCAGGGACGTTGTGGATAACAACCCGGGGGCGGCTGGAGATTTCAGCTATGCGTTCGGGTTTACCACGGGCGGCCCCGTCGGTTACTTCCATACCCACCCCAACGCGAATTACGGGGATCCCAACCCCGATCAGTCACCCTTGACCTCTCTCCGCCAGTACATCGATTACGCACGCTCTTATCCGAACGCCGACGGCAACCTTCTGGGCGCCAAGCCACTATTCTATGAGTCGGAAGTGACCAGGATCGACCTATTCTTCCAGAAGGCCTGGGCTCGTCATTTCTTCCACGATTGGCCCCCTTACAACGGCCAGGCAGCCGCCTTCGGCCGCATCAAGATTGTAATCAAGGACCCCGCGGAGGGGACCAGCGTCGTGAACCCGCCTTACCTGGACTACGACCCCGCCGACACCGTCCACGTCAACACTCCACAGACGGTGGAGTCCTGGCAGGACGACACGGATCCTGTGGTGCCAACCGTCTACCAGCAATACCAGAACCTGCTGGAGGCGCAGACTTGCGTCCTGGTCGGCGGCTTGACTATCAAGCCGAAGTCGGAGTACACGCGAGTGTTGCCCAAGCACCTCAAACCGAGCAAGCTCTACACCGCGCTGGTGAACAATCTCTACGATATGGACAAGGACGGGAACTTCGATGCTTTGAGCGAGACTCGTGAAGTACACAAGTTCACTTTTCAGACCTCGCGCTACAAGGACTTCGCCGCGCAGATCAACAGCTACCTGCTCAGCGACGGCGAGGGGGCGAGCCTGGTGACCCGGCCGGCGATTTTCAGCGTGGGCAAGTCCCTTACCCTGGTGGAGGTTGTTGCAGCCTATGCCAATGTGGCAAGCGCCGCCAACGCCCTCGCAGATGCTTTGGCCACCAAATACCAACATCGGTTCGACCGTCTGATCGAGGGCATCTTCGGGCTCTCGCCGCTGGAGGCTTCGCAGACCACAGAGTTCAACCTGATCCGGAACACCAACGACAGCGACAAGATTGTGGCCGTGCTCATCCGGAACCCGGAGCCTTTCAACAACCCGCGCATGCCGCTGGAAGACGTGCAGGACACCGTGACCGTCCTGGATGTGGCGGGTAACCCTGCCCCGGGCTACCGCGTCTTGTTCTCCAAGGATTATTCCCAGCTGATCGTCATGCACAACAGCTTAGAGATCACCGGCCCCTGGGCCATCCGCTTCCAATACAAGCTCTGGGACGGCTCCGGGTATGTGGTGCCTGGAACACCCGATTTCAGCACCGACCTTGTCGGCACGGTCGTGATCAGTGGACTGGACTTGGCGAGTTTTTAATGCCAGTGTCCGCGAGAATGTGAAGAATATGACCTTCGTCAATCAATACATAAAGCCCCGCCTCACCCTTAGGAACGCCGCTACCTTCCTGGAGATTAAGGACCACTTCCTGTATGCGGTGGGACACGCCGACAGTCAGGCTGTGGTGATCAAGACCAGGCTCGATGGCTCCACCGTTTGGACCCGCGGGCTGTCTATCGGGCAGATGGCTTTGCGGTTTTACGACATCGTGCAACTGTCGGGTTCCAAAGGAATCTGCTACGTGATCAGCGCCTACAACGGCGAGAGATTTTACCTTATGTGCATCGACACCGAAGGGCACGAGATGTGGGCGGCGGAGGTGCTTACGCGTGATGCCGACCTGCATGCTTTTGTCGTGACTAATGCCAAACGAGACGGATTCTTCTTTGCCTATTCTGACAAGAACGACGTGGACAGCAGCATCAATCCCAAGGTGCTGCACATGGATGCCGACGGGCGTGTGCGGGCCCAGCGGCAGATCTCTGTTATCGATGAGAGAGACATTGGCTTTGTCTTGAACACGATTGGCGCACATCCAGAAGCGCTCACGGTGGCCGGACGCCTCATCGCCAGTCCCTCCATCGGGTGCACGATGGTCTTGAAGGAAGATTTGACTGGCGAAGAAGGCCTGGCCTTTTCCGGCGTGACCATTCAGGACATCCTGGTCTATTCCCCCGACCGATACGTAGTCTCCGCCTATAGCAATGCAGACGATAACGTGGTCTTGATTCAGGAAGCCTCAGGTACCCCGCAAGAGTATCTTGTGGTGCCCGAATCGGCGAACAGGAACTCGGTGCTCTGCTTCGGGCCTAAGGGCTTTCTGCTGTCCGTGTTGAGTGCTTCTCGGGGTGATTTGTATTTTGTGGACGATGACCTCCAGGTGCAATGGCGCAAGGGCACCGTGATCGGGAACAACGAGCTGGGCGTGCGTTCGATGTCCTACGAGCCGGCGCTGGATAGCGTCAGCTTTACCACCGTGGAAGTGCCGCTCCTGGGCCTGACCGGGTCGGACTTCGACCCCTGCATCTCACAACCGATCTCTCACACGGCATTTCGGCGCAAGGCGCTCAAGGCGAACCGTCTGCAGTTCCGCACGGCGGAGTTTAAGGTTTCACTCGAGCCGCTGAGAGGGGATTGGCAGAAGATCGAGTCGCAGCCCGTGCCTGTCTGCGACGATGAGCCGCAGTTGGAGTTGGATCGTAATGTATCCCTCCAAAGCCCGCACCTGTACCTGCAAGCGGCCGGCTCCGTGGGAGCGGATAGCACAAAGGGGATTCACCTTCGCTGGCTCCTGAAGCGGACCTTGGCCACCCATTTGCCCAAGGCCAACTACGCCGTCCCCTTCGTGAACTTCAACAAGCCCGAGGACTTCGTGCGGATCTACCGCGCTCCGTACTCGGCTCGCGCGCGTTCGTTAGGTTTCGCAGAGAAGCCTCAGTTGTTGAACCAATACGAATGGGTCTACAACAGCGCCGGCGAAGCCTTCTACTTATATTTCCTGGACCGGGCGCGCTATGACCTGGTTCGGACCTCCATCGACCCGGCCCTGGATCCCCAGGGATTCCTGACCGCCTATGGGAATGCACTGCTGGAACTGGAACACAAGACCAGGCTGGCCTTTGCTGTTCAGCTTGTCTTCACGCCCCTGGGCGCGCCCAGCACGGTGGATCTTGAATTGCGGAGCGTGGAGGAAAACAAGTTCGCCGCACCACGCGCCGTGAGCCTCCGGCAGCACTATGTCACCCCGCAGCTCAACGTGAAGAAGCTCTTCAGCGAAAACATCCGCAGCGTCCGCTTTCAGGCCAACCAAGCGGTGCTCATACGGGTGTCGTTTGAGTTTTATGACGACTTCCTCACGGCCTCGCTGGAAAATCGAGCGTGGGAGTTCATCGGGAAACACGCGCTTACCAAAGATGATTCCGTGGCCTTCCAAAGGTTGGAATTCTCGTCAGGGAGCGTCCACGGCAACTGGCTGCGCTACAACGACAGCGCCTTTGTGAATGTCCACAACTACCAGCAGAAGTGGAACTCCGGCGCCCTGCCTCCGGAGCGCCGCATCGTGGAAACCGTGAAGAAGTACATCGACCTCAGCGATGACCCGGCGAACCCCGAGGCGAAGGAGCTGATCTTCTACAACGACCCTGCCGCCACCCCAATTCCCGGCTTTGAGCCGGAGGAAGACTTCGATCCGTCCGAGAACCAGTTCGAGATCTCCAACCTGTTCTTACTGCAGATCGCTTCCCTCGACTACCACGTTGCCCGCATGCTGGGCCTGGGTATCTTGGATCTGGATGTCGACATCATGGCAGGGCATCATGTATACCTTGCGGAATACTTCACGCTTGCCGACCTCAAGGATGGGTTGGGTCCCCGCAAGGTTCAGCACCTATACATGTCGCTTCCCACCTCAGTAGCGGATCAGCGACTGCCCCTTCCGATCGACCTCAAAGCGCCGTTTCCTGGTGTGGTCTTCGGCGCGGACACCGAGGCCCCGGTCGTGCTCACCGATGCGAACGGTTACTCGCATGACGGGCATACGCGCTACCTCTCGCTGTTCCACGAACCCCTGCCCGAGGAACCCGAGAACGCACCCTTCTTCCATTCCAACTTCCTCTTTGTCAGCGCCGACCGTACCCAGCCTGTGTACGCGGGCATCGAGTACCGCAATACCGGGCTCCTGGATTGGGTGAAACCCGAGCTGCCTTTCGATCCGGCTTGGCTCAATGTGGACGCCACCGTAAGCGACGACCACAAGCAAGAGACCCGGTCCGTGGTCATACCCGATCCCCTCTACCCGGTGTTTGTCCACCGCGAGCGACAGACCGGTTGGCACGACTACAGTTCCTACGGCATCAACTGGTTCAGCCGGGCCACCCCCAGCGCCGTGGTGCGATCAATCGAGACCATCATCCGACCCAGCAACCTGCTGCTGCCGCCAACCAACGCGAACGCCATCCTTGTGGTGCGGGAGCAGCCCCTTTTCCTGACCTCGGCCACCGAGCAGGCCGCGCTTGCCGACATCGCCACCGCCGACAAGACCTTCATTCGCCTCACCTGGGACTACAACCACGGGCAAGAGCTGATCGATTACCACCGCGAGATCAATGGCGAACTCCTTTCCGGATACGCGGAACTGCCGGATGTCGAAGAGCTGTTCGCCGACGACATCGAGATCTATTTCCGCGACAGTGTCCCGAACGCCATCGGCGGTAAGGTTATCTCGGTAGCCAATGCAACGAATCCGATCATGACCGTCGTCACCACGGGCGAGTATGTGTTCGAGAGCATGGGCACCGATCCCTTGTCCGGACTACCCATCGAAAGCCTCATCCCCGACCTGCCCGTTGCCCTGGAGCCCAACTTCATCGGCGGTCTGCTCGTCGTGAACGGAATCAACTACCCGATCCATGCCATCGACAACAGTGGAGCCTCCCCCAAGTTCACCGTCTTCAATGTGGATGTGGACGGCAATGCGGTGGGGCTGGGTACCAGCATCCCCCCCTCGGAACTGAGCGCCCCGCCCGTGGACGGCCTCTTCACCGCCGTGGAGAACATGGCCGCCACCGCCAATTGGGGAGCCGGCAACCCGCTTGGCATCCTCGCTCAGTTGGAGCCGACCGCTATCCACCGCGAAGAAATCCACCTGCGCCAGCCCGACGGCAGCATCGACACGCACGTCCACAAGTTCCGCGGCGTGTATCGCAACGCGCTCATCGAGGCTGTGATGGAAGACAGCATTCACAAAGGCTTGTACAAGGTCACCTTCACGGGCTTTGTTATGCCGCAGCATTCGCAGGCAGGCGGGCCAGTCCACCGGATCGAGTTCTACAATGGCGTGTTGCGTATCCACCCGGCGGCGTCGCCCACCGGGCCGCGCAAGGAACTTACCGTAGTGCGCACAGAGAACATCGGTACCGACGACCTCGTGCTGTACGCGGCGGATACCAGCTTCGTCGTGGGTGACCCCACATACGATGCCATCCCGATTGGGGTGCATTACGTGAACTACTACCCCGGTTACCGGGCCTACCTGTACGCGGACGCGCCACACAACCTGACGGAGGCCAACACGCTGCCGAGCGGTGACGCTCAGGTGCGCTACACCATCTTCGGGCTCCGCAGCCACGATTCTGCACTGGGGTACTACTCGAGAATTTCGGTGCCTGCCCTCATGTTTGCACAGGCTGTGAGTGAGCCACAGCAGCCCAGGCTGCCCGAAGGCGGCGCCTATGCCACACGCCCCGACTTCGATGGCAAGTCCACCTTCACCTTCACGACTGTCTTTGAGCATGCGCCCTACTCCGTACAGTACTTGCGCGCCAGCGACATCCAGATCTTGCGGGCACTCTACACTACGGACAACGGCGGTAACTCGGCAGTATGGACCGTCGAACGCATCCAGGAGGAGATTCTCGGAAATGGTGCCGACGAGTGGTTTGACGACCGTTGGCGCAACCTGGTGGGCCTGAACTACACCTATCCCGCCAACCCCTCCAACAACGGGCGCTTTGAGGAGTTGCCGACGGGCGGCGTGGCGTTGCCGCTGCCCAACAACCCCGAATTCATCGCGGCCGTGAACGCCTTCGTGGACAGCCACAATGCGTTCTATGGCACGTCTGTCCCGCACATAGCCACCACCATCTCCTCCCTGCATCAGGTGGTGATCCCTGCCTCTGCCGTCAACGTCGAGCTTCAGATCAAGGACTTCCTCCGAGAGACCATCCAGAACTGCTTCGTGCCCCTCACGGAGATCCCGATCATCTACCAGCACATCAAGGGCCTGAGCTACCAACCGATCCCCAAGAAGCAGGTGGTACGCGATCGCAACGGGGTGCTGTTGTCTCCCAGCCATCCGGATTTCGACATGGCCCCGATGGCCAAGAAGGTGGGACCAAACCCGTCCGCCATTCCTCCGAAAGTGCTGAACGAAACGCAGTTCACCGACTTCAACCTGGACGGCGCTTCGAACGCTCATTACTTCTACGCGGTCAGGGAATTCAATCTCAAGATGCAGGCCGGCGCGTATAGCCCCATCGTGGGGCCGGTTCACATGGTCCACACCGCCCCGCCGCGTTCGCCGGAGGTAATCAAGGTGACGCCGATCCTGGAGCATCGCAACCCAGACGTCGCGCCCGCAATCGAGCTTCGCATCAATGGCTACCCGGCTGTGCAGCACATCAAGACACTCCAGGTCCACCGTGCAACGACCGGCCTGGACGCTCGCTCGGTGCGCACAATGACCAAGCTTGCCGAGATCGACGTGGTGGCGACTGCCATGGCCTCCGACACCGTTTGGCTGATCAGAGACGATTTCTCCGACCTCGGGTATGTGCCGTATGGCGATCCCCTCTTCTACGTGCTCACTGTGTCGCGTGCTGTGGAGTACCATGATCGCAACGGTGTATTGGTCTCGGATGTCGTGCCTTCCGAACCGTCCAAAATGGTGCTCACTAACATTGTGGAGAACTACAATCCGGATCCGCCCAAGCTGGAATACTACGCGACTCCGGTGAATGGAAGCGGGGAGTTGGAGCAGGTCACACTGGCATGGTCCAAGAAGGTTCACAACGGGAAATACCACCTTTACCAGCGCAACGCCGAGGGCAACTGGATCGAGATCGAGGTGGTGCAGGACAACTCGGCCCGCGTCGTGGTGGCCTTGGCCTCTACTTCTTTGGGCAGTGGCACGCTTCAGGTGCAGGATGGCAGCGGTAATCCCATCTACCATCACTTCAAAGTGGTCTCGGAGAATTTCGCCGGCATGATCAGCCGGGCCGAAGAGATTCTCACCATCCACCAGCCGGGTCTCTGGCACGACATCTCCACCCTGTAAGGTATTTTGGATTCTCAGCCCAGCCGTTCCCGATAGATCTTTGGCACTTACGAATGGGGTGGCGTGACCGGGACTAAACGGGAGGAACTTGGCATCAGTTGACCTGAGCAAAGGGATAAGGGGGCTAGGTCTTTACGTTGGCATTTACGGTCAGCGTTATCTACGGTGCTGTAAACCGGTGCACGAATCTGCCGCGTTCTCACGCTTTTTGATAGAATTCCAAAGGTTGCCAAGGGTACCACGACTGTGACTTTCTCTCCGAGGGTCACGACCTGAAAACGTGTGTCGCCCCCACACGTCTTCGACTTAACAATTTGAGAATTCGTGCAACAAGCAATGCCCCGAAGCCAACGTTTGAGGGGCTAGTCCCTCTTCTCTCGCGCGCGGGAGAAGGACTATTCGCGATCTTGTTTTGCTCTCGAGGCGGACGATTATCCCGGCCGTGCGCTCCTTGCGCAGTTGAGCGAAGAAGTAAATAGAGATGCTTGCTCGGCCAACGATGGCCGCCGGGGTTAAGTACCCAATGTGCCTTTTTGTTTGTATGCAAGATAAGAACACTTATCAGGTATTCGGGATCTGCAACGACTTCGCCCACGAAAAAGACAAGCAACACATCGTAGTTTGTAACAGAGCCGTGCGAGAGCTTGACCTCCAGTCTCACCATAACGATTGGTCGCTGTCGCTTATGTTCAGTTGGGGTTTTCACCGTCAATTCCCGAGAATCTTGTTTTCTTGACTCTGAGATCTCTTGCCATTTACGCATTACTGGATGAAGAGCACTTGCTGCGCCTTTCAGTCAAACACCTATTACGGTCCGACTTCCTGAGCATCAAGCAAGTAATGGCAGAGGTAAGCTACAACAATAAGAGCAACTTCAGACTTTCCTTCAAACTACGCTTTCACGTCTCGCCATCCGAATACCAGCACGCCTTAGCTGGTCAATCTATCTAAGAAGAATAGTAGGATAGTATACGCAATAGTAATATTAACGACCTCTTTCTTGTTGTGCCGGACAACGTATTACGTCAATTTGCTCAAGTCTCACGCTTATCAATCATGAATTGTCCCAAATGCAAAGACGCTGGGATTCTGAAAAAAGGAGAGGGAACGCCACGCGATTTGGGTTTCCTGGGCGTTAGACCGCGCCGCGAGGCGCACCCTCTCTAGCCGCTAAAGGAGAAACGTTATAGCTCCCGCGCACGCTCGTCGGGCCGATCGCGCGCGACGATCTCAATCTAGTCAGTCAGCTTCTAGTTTCTAACGCCTTCATGAGAAACTCTACCGCTTGAAGCGCAGAGCTCACAGTACAGCTTTTGTCAATGCAGGCCCACTGTCCACCAGATGGCCCAATCCATACTCCTGAGTCTGGATCGATACCGATACAGCGCATCTCGTACTCGAATACTTCCCAGGGCTCTCCCGCAATTACCACGATTCCCGCGTCAGTTTCTACACCGCGACTCCTAAGCACTTGCTGAACGTGCGCCTTGCTTTCAGACTGAGTCGACATAAGAGAATAGGGGAGGCTTACCGCAATGTGACTCTCGTGGGGATGTCACGATGCACACGGTTCACCTCCCTTTTCCAAGTTGCTAAAGGAGAGACCCCAGAACTTGTAGATACCGTCTTGAGAGTCAAGCTGCGATCGCATGATTGGGATCGAAAGGCTTGCGAGTCTTCAAGACGCCGAAAGCGAGGTGAAGCAGCTTGCGCATCACCGCGCCAATGATCACCATCTTGCTCTTGCCGCGTCGCGAGAGCCGTTCGGAGAATTCTCGGAGCACCGGGTTATAGCGCGTCGCAACTATCGCGGGCATGTAGAGCGCTTTGCGCACTCGCCCGTTGCCGGTCTTTGAAAGTCTACTGCGTTTGAGTGAAGTACCTGAATCCATAAGCATAGGCGACAAGCCGGCGTAGGCAGCCGCCTGGCGAGCGTGCTTATATTGACCCAGATGTTCGATCTCGGCCAGCAGCTTTGTGGCTGTTTGCTCGGCGATGCCGGGGATCGTTACTAAAAGGTCGTGATCCGCCTTGAGGCCAGGATGACTATCCAAGTGCTGACGAATCTTTTTCCTTGTCAGCTTGATTTCGGCATCGAGAGTCTTTATGAGCGAGCGCAGAGATTCGAGCACTGATTCGATCTGTACGCCGTCGCTGAGTCGGTTGCGCAGTTGAGCGCGTGTAGCGATAAGAACATCAAGATGCCGGACTAATGCCTGCAGCTCGCGGATCTCTGGTGGCGCGGGAGTCCAGGACGCAGGACGTTGCTTCAAGCAGAAGCGAGCGATCAGCATTGCATCAGCACGGTCCGTTTTGTTGCGTTGGAGCTCGGATTGGCCAAAGGCTTTGATTCGGGCTGGATTCACCAAGCTTACAGTGTGACCGGCCTGATGCAAATGAACGGCGAGCGCTTCGGAATAACTGCCTGTGGCTTCCAGGCAGGCGTGAATCTGAATGACGCCTTGCTTAACCAGCCAGGCGTCCAGTTGCTTGAAGCCTTCGAGGTTATTGGGAAACTTCTTGTTTCTGAATTTGTCGTCGCGTAGAAGCGCAGCATCAAAGGTTTTCTTAGCTATGTCGATGCCCAGGAAATCCAACGTATCCATAGTTCAAACCTCCGAGGTTATAAGGGTCAGATTTGTTCAGGCCGACCTTGTGAATACAGGCTCATCTTCCAAGAAGAGGCTTCAGATACCGTCCGACCTTTGTGAACAAACCGAGGAAAGAGAGACTGATCTACAAGACAGGCTCAGAGGCCGCAAGGGGCGGAACAGCTTCATCTTTCCTCCTAATCCAGGCGTCCCTGGATTATCTGA
>Ga0114129_10001584_pt1 | contig 30916 bp, 36 predicted proteins | sample RhiMetdeltSRZDD1_FD_80071 | JGI IMG/M metagenome (GOLD analysis project Ga0114129, IMG submission 80071) | Populus rhizosphere microbial communities from Tennessee, USA - Rhizosphere MetaG P. deltoides SRZDD1 (version 2) (version 2) | ecosystem: Host-associated > Plants > Roots > Rhizosphere >...
AACCGCAATGACCGCAAGCGACACCTCTCCCTCGATATTGGTGACGGAGCGGACGACGGGAACGCCTTCGACGCTTCCGCCCGCTGAATTGACGGGAATGATGGGACCGTGAAATCCAGTGGCGACGAGATTATGGAAAATCTCCGCGCCGATGCCGCCCCGCCGCCGCCCGGCGCCGATCACCGCGACCGTGGTCGGACGAAAGAACGGCCGGACGTGTCGAATCTGACCATCGAGGCGATCCCAGGTCAGCGCAAAACCTGAATCGACTAAGACCTGCCGCATCTTCTGGTTGTCGTGGAGCAAGTACGCTTCGAAGGAGGTAATCCCGCGCGACCGGGCGACCACGCCAAGCCGCTCGAGAAGTTTTGTGCCAATGCCACGACCCTGGTGGGCGTCGGCTATGGCGAACGCGGCCTCCGCACGGCCGGCCGAACTCGTGGGAAAATATTGCGCGACGGCAACAATCCGGTGGTCAACTTCGGCGACCAGCGTCACGGCATCGCGGGACGCGAGCGCGTGCATGACATCCTCGACGATGGTGCCCACGCGCGGCTTTCCAAAGAAACGGAAGTAACGGCTTTGCGACGAGAGGTGTTCGTAAAACGCACGCAGCTGGTCGCGATCATCGATGGACGCCTGGCGCTCCGTCAAACAGATGTCGCCCACGCTCTCCTATGCCGCGGGCTTGTTCCAACTTTGCAGCGTCCGAATATAGTTCGCGCGCTCCCACGCGCCCGGATGCTGCGTGTGTTGATGGCTAAGCTGGCCTCTGGCTTCCGCCAGGGAGCCCATGTTGTGCCACTCCAGCCACTGCTCGAGTGAATGCCGCATCACGCCGACGTACGCCGGACCGTGATGAAGCAGAGCCGAGACGAGCTGCACTGCATCGGCGCCGGCCAGTATCGCTTTGATGCCGTCGTGCGGTGTCGCGACGCCGCCCGTGAGTGCTAACGATGCGTGCACCCGCCCACAAAGAATGGCGATCCACCGTAACCGCAATGGAAGCTCGGCACTGGTGGAAAGCTCCAGCCGCGGCACAACCTGCATCGTCTTGATGTCGATGTCGGGCTGGTAGAACCTGTTGAACAGCACGAGACCATCAGCCCCGGCCTCGTCGAGCTGGTGCGCGACGTTGGCGAATGCGGTGAAGAACGGCGACAGCTTCACCGCCAACGGAATCGTGACCAGGGACTTGACGTCGTGAACCATGTCGACGAGGTCGTCCTCAGCCGTCGCGCCGGATGTGCGCGGATCCGTGCTGACCTCGTACCAATTCACCTCGATCGCCGCAGCCCCGGCCTGCTCGATCATCGGCGCAAACGTGAGCCAGGCCTGGCGCGTGTGGCCGTTGAGCGAGCCAATGACGGGAACCTTCACCGCCTGAGTTACCCGGTACACATGCTCCGCGTACTCATGGGGCCCCAAGCGGTAATCCGTGCGCGCCGGAAAATAGCCGATCATCTCGGCGAACCGCTCATCGTCGGGGTTCATCTGAGCGACGCGGCCCTCTCGCGCCAAATCGATCTGCTCTTCGAACACGGAATGCAGCACCACGGCGGCGCATCCGGCGTCCTCGAGGCGCTTGACGCTATCGACGGAGTAGCCAAACGGTGATGCGCCCGCAATGAACGGATGCGGGAGGTGCATCCCGAGGTAAGAAGTGTCTAGCTGCATACGCCTCCCTCCCGGTCTGTTCGGTTGTCAGGCCTCGAGCTCGTGTAGCCGTTCCGCCGTCCTGCGCAGCTCGGCGTACTGCATCTCGACGAGTTCTCGCGCGGTTGGCGGAAGCATCCCTTCGAGCGCATTCCGGTAGACGCCGCGCGAGAAGTGCTCACCTCGCTCCGCTTCCTGTATCGCCGCGACCGGATCTCCGCGAAAGATAGCGCTGCGAAGATCGATCCACGTGCGATGCAGGGCGCCGACGGCCGTTCCATCGTGCACGCTGGCGCCGCCGAGACGTTGCGCGTGCGGCAGCAGGTCGGCCGCAAACCGCGCCCGCTGCGACGCGATGTCGAAGAAGAGTGACTTGAGCGCCGGATCGGCCGCATGTTCCGCAACATGCCGGAACCCGCGCTCGGCGTCTTTGCAGGTCTCAATCAGATGATTCAATACGGCACGTTCGCTTCGGTCGGTCATGGCTTTCTCCTAACTTACTGGTTATGTTTTTCCCAAATCACGACTGGGCGCTCCGTTGTCGGCGCCCAGCGGGATCGCGGTCAAAGAGCTGTCGCAGGTGGTAGTGCATCAGCTGATACCCGCCGCTAGTTCGTCGCGATGGGCGACGTCACGACTATCCGGGACAAAATCCACCACGATTCCTGCGTAGATGTCCCACAGCACCAGATCGTGGCCAGCAAGCCGATAGTCGAGTTCGGCTGGGAGCTTCGGCATTCCAAGCCGCAGGTCCGGAGGAATCCTGTAGAGCGGCAGCATCGTGTAGGTCTCATTCACGGTCGGGTGCAGACCACGCGGGACCGGCACGCCGCCGTTGAGTGCAGTCAGGAAGCCCTCACCCTCGATCTCACCAATCGAGTCCGCCAGCATCCACCGGAACAACGTGGCGATTTCCGGCGAGAAGATTTCGCCCTGTTGCGAGTAACGGCGGGCGCTCCGCACGGCGGATGCGAGATATTGGCGCGTCAGGAGCTTTAACAGCGGATCCGTGCCGGTCACCGTAGCCGCCGGAGGCGCCAGTCTCCGGTGCAGGGCCGCATAGCTCTCAACCCGCTCGTGAAACACTTGAAGCGCCGCGTCCGCATCGAACACTGCGTATTGCGCACGGGCACGCGGTGCTGCCGCCAGTGCCGCCACCGCAATGACGCCGCCGGCAATCGCTCGTAGCATTGGTGATTGACGTTTCATTGCACACCCCCTCGTCTCGTCCACCTCCGCGCTGCGCGCTTCGGTGGACAACGAATTGTCAGGAGCGCCCCTTCCGCTTCTCATCGAAGTGGAACCACAGACTCACCGTCAGTTCGAACGGCGTTGGCGTGCCGTTCAATTTCAAAGGCTCGTACTCCCACTGCTGCACGGCCTCGATGGCGGCCTTGGCGAGCAGCGCATGGCCCCGCAGGACCTTCAGGCTCTGGATCCGCCCGTGTTCGTCCACGATCGCATCGAGGATGACGATGCCCTCGATCGCTGCAGCCTGCGCGATAGCCGGATAGATGGGCTCCACGCGCTTGGCCAGCGCCGGCGCTGACAGCTGACCGCCGATGCGCACGGGACCTTGCGGGACGGGCGGCGGTTGTGGCGGCGGCGGTCCTTCGACGATTACGGGGACCGATCCGACGATGCCGCTCACGATGCCGCCTTCAACGCCTCCGGGAACGCCTGCCTCCGCGATCGCAGCGCCGATCGGCTCCGGCTTAATTTCAAGAGGCGCTCCGATCGGCGCGGCGAATGCGTTGGCGGGCGGCGGCGTCGGTTGCGCCGCGCGAGCCATCTGGACGGGTGGCGCCGGCGGAGGGGGTGGCGCCACCGCCGGCATCTCCGCAACGAACGCGAACATGTCCGGAACCGGCGGCAGCTCGCGCGACGCAACGACCAACGACATCACGGCGATGATGCCAAGCGCGGTCCCCTGGATAGTCGAGGACACCAGGATTGGAATGGCGGGTGTGCTCGGCACGTGCTGCACCTTTCCAGTAAATAGGTCGAACATGGCGTCTTGACCTCCGCGCTGTGCTGCTGCAGGGCAACCGATGTGCCGGAGCGGAAGCCGCGTGTCACGCGCGGAATTACGAAGTGTCTTGAAGCGACCGGCGCCGCGGCAGCGCGGAGGGACCGGAAAAATCACGCGGCGCCGCGGAGTCTTCAGCGGTGGTTAAAATCCCAAAACCCAAAGCCCAAATCCCAAGTTCCAACTACGGGCCTCAGAGACTCAGAGACACAGAGAACGACCATTTCCTCTGAGTCTCTGTGTCTCTGTGGCTCGTCATGTTTCTTGAAAGTTGGGATTTGGGCTTTGGGCTTTGCCCTGGGCTGCGACTTGCATCGACAGCGTCGCTAGGAGGTGCGTCATGGCTGCCGATTCAAAGGACGCCGTCGCGCGTGTTCAACTGGTGGACGGGTATCGGTTCACCGCAACCTTCCCCAGCGTCGCGGGTGCGCAGCCGATCACCCTGGATGAAGCGCCGCCGCTCGGCGAGGGCGCGGGACCGACGCCGGCCGGGCTGATCGCAACGGCAATCGGCGGGTGTTTGTCGGCGAGCCTGACTCTTTGTCTGAATAAGGCGCACCTGGAGCCGGATGCGGTGAACGCTCACGTCATCGCGCATATCGCGCGCAATGCCGAAGGGCGCCTGCGCATCGAAGGCGTCGATGTCGATCTGACCCCCTGCTTTGCCGGCACGGACGAGGGCCGCTTCGAGCGGTGCAAGGCGCTCTATGAGGACTTCTGCATCGTCACGGAAAGCGTTCGCCGAGGCATCCCCGTGCACGTGCATCTGGCACGGTGCGGCGAGGAGCTGAAGCGCTGCGCGTATGGGAAACTACGCGACTTTTCGCGTCGGCTGATGATTGGCCGCGGCGCGGCGCGCGCGAGCCGCGCGCCAGTCGCCGGGCTCGGGTATCTGCAGGATCAGGTAGAAGACACCGACGAACAGCAACAGGTTGAAGAAGACGCTCATCAGATCACCTCTCCTTGCGAAGTGGAAAAGTTGAAAAGTTGAAAAGTGGAAAGTAAGTTGAAAAGTGCCGCGAGCTTTCGTCGGTCAACGCTTCGCTTTTCCACTTCTCCACTTTTCCACCTTTCCACTTCCGCAAGGCAGGTCTGATGCCATCCGGCGATGACGCCGATTTCGCGGAATATCCGTGCGGACCGGCACGCGCGGTCATCGTCGGCGGTGAGCGTGCGGGGAGAAATTCGTGGAAGCGATGGTTTTTCCCCGCGCGGAACCCGTGCACTTGCTGATCAGTGGCGCCAACGATAGATGAGGAGCGGCATCGGATTCGCACAGCCTCCGAGCGAGCCCGGAGGACTCGACAGATGCGACGCCCTGAGCGGTTGGTCTTCATTACCGCAGCATTCGCTGCATTACTCGCGCTGCCAGCATGCGCGACCATGAACGTAAGCTCCCACATCGAACGGGGCGTCGATTTCGCCCAGTTCCGGACCTGGGATTTCGCTCCGGCCGACGCGCTGCCGACAGGAGATCCACGACTCGATAACAACCCCTTCTTCAAGGACTACCTCGAAGGGGCGGTTGGCAAGCCGCTCGAGACCCGACACTACACACGTACGACGTCAGGCACACCTGATCTGCTCGTCCACTAACACGCGAACATCAGCAAGACGTTCGACATCAATGGTGTGGACAACCGCTACGGCTACTGCTACGACAACTGCGAGCCGCGGTTCATCGAATACGAGCAAGGCACCATCGTGCTCGACGTCGTCGACACGCACACCAACCGCGTCGTCTGGCGCGGCTGGGCGCAGGACAGCATCGACGGGATGATTGACAACCAGGAGTTACTGAGAAAGGAAGTGAACAAAGCGGTGACGCGGATGATGGAACTTTTTCCCCGCCACCTCTAACCCCCCTTTGACCGCATTGCGCGGGGCCACCGCCGCTGGATGGTGGCCCTTTTCGTTGTCGCCTCTCTCGTCGTTCTCACATCCCGCGAAACAATCTGCGCGCGAGCGAATTTCTTCACCGCGAACCGACGCGAGGTGAAGAAACCCGTCGGAATTCATGCGGCGCGAAACGTGCACATCGCGCCGCCATGCAACAGAAACATCGACTGCTCGTTCTGGTGGCAACCGCGCTGATCGGCACCGGATGTACCGGCGTATTCGGCGCGACAGAAGATCGAACGAGCGAGCCGTTCAAGGCCGCCGGCTTGCCGCAGATGAAGGGACAGAGCGCAACCTGCAACGGTCCTCGCGAGAAGACGTTCACGCTCGAGGCAGGCGAAACAATGATGGATCTTGGATCGGGGATCAAGTTCGCCGCCTGGACCTACAACGGCGCGCTGCCTGGACCGGTCCTCGAGGCGTGCGAAGGCGACAGCGTGACAATCACGATGACGAATCACGCAGAGGCCTTTCACGGCCTCGACTCGCACGCGTTTCGCTCCGACACCATGCAGTTCGGTCGCGTCGAACCCGGTAAGGCGATGCAGATTCGGAAGACGGTCGATACGCCTGGCGTGTTCATGTACCACTGCGCCGACGGCCCGTCCACCGACTATCACGTCAAGAGCGGCCTCGCCGGGGCGATGATTGTCTATCCGCGAAACCGGCTACTCCGCGGTGCCCGCTGGTCATCGTCGAAAGCGCTGTATTCGGCGAGCCCGATGCCTCAGGAGAGATCCCCGGCACGGACTCGGAGCTCACGAGAAAGAACGAGCCGTCTGGTTCGCGCATATGCCGTCAATGTCGGTCCAGGGACATCAGCAATTCACGTGATGGGAACGATCCTCGACACCGTCATGGACGGCGCATCAGTTATACGTGACGTGCAGACATACGGAGTGCCTGCGGGAGGCGGCGCGATCGTCGAGTTCAGGATTCCGGAGCCCGGCATGTATGGCCTGGTCGCAGGCGACGGCGCCCGCCGCCTGATGGGCCTCGGAAGGTCCGCCTGAAGGCGGACCCCACTTACTTCGCGTGGGCGTGGATGTAATTCAGCGCAAACGGCCGGAACCGATCGTTGAGGCCAAGCGCGTTCGCCTCGGTGAGCGCGCGCTGCTCATCCCACCCGTCCGCCAGCACCCGCTTCACCATCCAGAGCGACGCCGCGCGTCCGCCGGCGGCGCAATGCACGTATGCAGGCTGATTGGCCGGGGCGGTGACTGCCGCGATGAAGTTGTCGATCAGATGTGCGTCGGGGTTCTGCGCATCGAACGGCAGGTGCACGTAGTTCATTCCCGCCGCCTTCACCGCAGCGCCTTCTTCCTCAACCATCGCGCCCTGCTCGCTCGCGAGGCGCAGGTTGATCACCGACTTGAATCCCATCTTCGCGATCTCGCGGATCGCTTCCGGTTTCGTCGCGCCGCCACACGCGATCGTCGTCTCCACCTGAGCGAACGTCGAGATACCCGCAATCTCCTTCTTCGTCACCTGCTGGGAAAAGGCGACCGATGCAATCAGTGCCGCCGCAGCGGCCAGGATAAAGGTGTGTGATTTCATGCCCGGATGATACACCTGGTGGTGGAAACGAGCGGCGCGGACCTTTGAGGTCCGCGATCAGTGTGTCAAGGCGTAGAGGAGAACATCAATCCCAACTGAATAGGCATCGGGCGAGAAACGAAGGAAGTACTCCCGCTCCTCTCCCTCGCGCTCCCACCCGTCGGGGATGTCATCGTCGTGAATCATCACGACCATGATTCGCCCCTTCTGGTCGACGACAGCGCGCGCGCTCTGGTTCCCAGGGGTGAGCCCTCGCTCGGTCACGCCGCCGCCCGTTCGCCGCCAGGACTGGATCGACGACATCTGCGGAAGATGTTTGAGCTCGAACTGCGTGTGCCAGATCGGATGGTCCATCGGCAGGTCGATGATCGGATATTTGTCGTGCGGGAGGACGCGGCCGATCTGCTCGTCGAACTGCTCCTTCGCGAGCGGGCCCCAGTAATCGGAGACGAACGCGAACCCCCCCTTCAGGAAGTACTCACGCAGCTGCTTCACCTCTTGATCGTTGAAGAGCGCCGTTCCCGCGTCTTCGAACAGCACGAACGGGCATTGAAACAGCGCCTGGTCCGTGATCCGCACGACGACATATTCAGGGTCGGTGTGGTTCGGCTGCCGCGTGACCCGCGTGCGCGTCAACTCCGACACGCGAACGCTGAAGTTGATGTCAGCGCCGGGATAATCCGTATCCCACCCGCGCTTCTCGCGCCTGTTGCTGGTGAACATGACGCGGCACATGTTGAATGCGCCTTTGAACGTGTTTGCAGTCGGCCATCGCGGTGGCGTGTAGCCGTAGTAACCGCTGAAGATTTGCTGCGCGTAGCCGATGCCGAGGCCGAGGATCAGCAGCGCAACGACAAGGACTGACGTCGAGACACGCCGCATGGCAGTTCCTATGGTAGTTCCGACGAGACCTTGACTGCCACACTGGGCGGGAGCACACTTCCACCGGCCTTGGCTTGCCGCGCCGAAGTGGTCGCTGGTGTGGCGGAAAGGCGGGAGGACGTTATGAGGACGACACGCCTGATCGTCTTGCTCGGCTTGGTTCTGGGACTCTCCATCTCGTTGACGACGATTCGTGCCCAGCAGGGCGGCGGCACCGTCGCCATCGACCCGGACGACATTGGCGGCGTCGTGACTGGCGGTCGCGGCCCGGAAGCTGGCGTCTGGGTGATCGCGGAAACGCGTGACCTCGCGACACGGCTCATCAAGGTCGTGGTTACCAACGATCAGGGGCGGTACCTGCTGCCCGATCTGCCGAAGGCCAACTACGACGTGTGGGTCCGCGGCTACGGGCTGGTCGATTCGCCGAAGGTGAAGGCGGCACCTGGGAAAGTGCTGAACCTCACTGCCGTAACGGCGCCCAACGCCGCCGCGGCCGCTCAGTACTATCCGGCGCAGTACTGGTTCGCAATGATGCAGCTGCCGCCGAAGAGCGACTTCCCCGGCACAGGTCCGACTGGCAACGGCATCTCTCCTACTATCAAGAGCCAGGGCGAGTGGGTCCGCAACATCGTGACAACCGATGCCTGCACGGCGTGCCACCAGCTCGGCGGCAAGGCGACGCGCGAGGTCCCGAAAGCGCTCGGCACGTTCGAGGATTCAGCGGCCGCATGGGATCGCCGCATTCAGTCCGGTCAGGCGGGCGGCGCCATGAGCGCCCGCTTCACGCAAGTCGGCCGCGCGCGGGCGCTCGCGATGTATGCGGATTGGACCGATCGGGTCGCCCGCGGCGAGCTGCCGCAGGTGGCGCCTCCGCGTCCGCAGGGCAAGGAGCGCAACGTCGTGATCACGATGTGGGATTACGGCACAGAGAAGACATATCTGCACGACGAAATCGCGAGCGACAAGCGGAATCCGACGGTCAATGCGAACGGTCCGATCTACGGTGCCACGGAGGAGAGCACGCAGTTCATGCCGGTGGTGAACCCTGCGGATCACAGCGCGACACAGATCCCGCTGGTCGTTCGCGATCCGAAGACACCGAGCGCGGCGGATCAGACGCCGGCCGCCTCCTCGCCGTACTGGGGAGACGAAGCAATCTGGAACAGCCAGTCGGTCGCGCACAGCTTCGCGATGGACAAGCAGGCGCGCGTCTGGGTGGCGGCGCGCATCAGGCCGCGCGAGACGGCGGCGTTCTGTCGTGAAGGATCGAGTCACCCGTCCGCGAAGGTTGCTCCGATCGCGGAGAGCAACCGGCAGATGCAGATGTGGGATCCGAAGACCAAGAAGATGACGACGGTTGACACCTGCTTCGGGACTCACCACCTGAACTTCGCCGAAGACGACAAACTATGGTTCACGGGCAGCGGCCCGGTCATCGCGTGGTTCGATACGCGCATCTATGACAAGACGCATGACGAGGCGCAGGCCCAGGGCTGGTCACCGTTCGTGCTCGACACCAACGGCAACGGCAAGCGAGATGCGTTTGTCGGCATCAACGATGCAATCGACCCAACGAAGGACAAGCGGATTCAGGGTGGCTTCTACGGCGTCGCCCCGAGTCCAGTCGACGGCTCGGTGTGGGGCTCGGTACTTGGGATGCCGGGCGCCATCGTCCGCGTCGTGCCCGGCCCAGACCCGACGAACACCGCGCTTTCGGAGTACTACGAGGTGCCGTGGAATAACGCGAAAGCATCGGCACAGGGCTTCGCGCCGCGCGGAATGGATGTCGATTCCAACGGAGTCGTGTGGACGGTGCTTTCGAGTGGTCAGCTGGCGAGCTTCGACCGTCGCAAGTGCAAGGGGCCGCTGAATGGTCCGCAGGCAACGGGTCAGCACTGCCCCGAAGGGTGGTCGCTTTATGCGCTGCCCGGTCCGAACTTCAAGGGCGCTGTCGATCAGGCGAGCGCCGACTCCGCGTACTACAACTTCGTCGATCGCTTCGATATGCTGGGACTCGGCAAGAACATTCCGATCGCGACGGGCAACGAGTCCGAGGCGCTGCTCGCGCTGGTCGATGGCAAGTTCATGACGCTGCGTATCCCGTATCCGATGGGCTACTACGGAAAGGGATTCGACGGCCGCATTGATGATCCGAATGGCGGCTGGAAAGGCAAGGCGGTCTACAGCACGTTCGCGACCCGCGCACCGTTCCACATGGAAGGCGGCAAGGGGACGACGAGCAAGATCATCAAGTTCCAGGTGCGGCCGGACCCGTTGTCCAAGTAAATCCCAAAGCCCAAATCCCAAAACCCAAATCCCAACGTCCTTCGGGACGTTGGGATTTTTTTTGGATTTCTTGGGATTTGGAATTTGGGATCTGGGGTTTGGGATTTGCTACCGGCCGCGAATGCGCGGCGGCGCAACGTCCGGGTCGTTGTAGTTGATGTTGTTGTAACGAATCCGCGTGCCTTTTTCATCCAGCCAGCTGAGTGACTGTTGAAAGATGGTGGGCGGCGGGTAATTTTTCGGCACGTTCGCCTCGAGGATGATCAGTCGATTGTCGTGCATGTAGATTGATGCGAAGATGCGCGACTGATCCTTGTTGTCGGTGAGCTGCAGTTCCTGCCCCGACACCAGATCCGCGAAGTTGGCCATCACGTTGACGACCTTCACGTCTCGCTGCAAGAACTTGTTCGCCGCGTAGACGACGGCGCCCCTCACGTCGTTCTTCCAGTAGCCGAGTCCCCAGTCGTGAATGCCCTGGCAGGTTTCAGTGCCAGGCGGGCACGAGATTGATCGCTCCGAGAGCAACCGCTGGATGGGGTTGTAATCGACCACCGTTATCGAGAACTTGCCGGGTCCCGACGTGCCGCTGTAGATGCGCGCTGGGAGAATCGCGCCGAACTGCGACGTCCAGGTCGTCTCGGTAATCGTCGGCTTTCCAGGAAAGTTGCAGCTGAAGCGCTCCTCGGGGCTGATGAACTCGTCCCAGTCCTGCGCGGCAACCGGTGTCAACATTCCGAGGACGAGTGCGGCTGAAAGGAGCGGCGTCGAACGCATCATTGAACCCTCGTCTTCAGCGTATTGCTGTCGTTATTCTGGGTATCGCTGGCGCGTAGCTCGAGATCGCACGCGGCAGGGGCTGGCCTCGGAATCGACGCGCTCACCGCCGCGCCCATCATTCTTCCCCGCACCACGCCCACCGTCGGTTCGCCGCCGCACGCGATCGTGAACCAGACGTACGGCAGGTTTCCAAGGTCGGCGCTTTCGTCCGTTGCGCCGAATTGCACATCCACCCGCTGCGGGGTCGCCGACGCGACCCGCAAGTCCGCAATCGTAGGCACGTGATTAGGGATGACGAGCGTCGCGGCCGTCGAACGGCCGGTGGGCGTCAGGAGGACCATCGACCGCGGACCTGGCGCGGCATCCCGTGCCACGTTGATCGTTACGTCCCACCAGGCGACGTTCTGCGACAGCTCCGATCTCTTCAGGTTGCTGACGCCGGCGACCGTCACCCCCGCGGCGGGTGAGACTTCGGCGCCCTGGAAAACCTCGCGGCTCGGGACAGCGACATGAACCACCGTGGTCTGGCCGCGAACGATCTGTTTTGGAAGCGCGATTTCAATGGCGGGAGTCTGCTGCGCGTAGGCCATCCGCCCGGGCAGAAGGCCGGCGACAAGCGCGAATCCGACGACGGTCGACCGCAGAGATCCGGGGCGCATGGGCGGGCAGAATCTATCACGACTCGGGTCGGATCAGCACCTCTGGCGTCCGCGCGCCCAGCGCCGATAACAAGGTCGTGCAACCCATGCTGCTCCTGGCCACCTTGATGCTCAGCGTCGGCCTGAGCCTCGCGATTTCACGCATCTTCCTCGGATGCGTCTTGCATGTCATGACGCATGGAGGGCTGCCGACGTTTCACTGGCGCCCGGTGATCTTCGTGACCGCCCTGTTCTGGATGTGGTACCTGACGCCGGCGATCGCCGCCAGCCACGCCGCGACGCGCGTCATCCAATTGCTGCTCCATTAAGCGCTGAAATGCGCTAGCCTGTGCAGCCATGTCAGGCACAGGCCACATCGCTGCCTACACCGCCTCGACGATGTCCTGAGGAGGGACCCATGGCACACCTCGCCGTGGATCTGGCGGTGACGCTAGCCGCCGATCGGCCGGGCGTGCTCGCCGCCGCGATCGGATGCGTGAGCGCCGCCGGCATCAATATCGACGGATATGCGGAGATGAACGGCGTGGTCCACGTGCTCACGCCCGACGTCACTGCGGCGCGGGGCTGCCTTCACGACAAGGGGTTCCGAATCGTTCAGGAACAGCAGGTGGTGCTCGTGCCGGTCGCCGACGAGCCAGGGGCCGCGGCGAGAGTGTTTCAGAAGATCGCGGAAGCGCACATCAACGTGCGCTACAGCTATCTGGCGACCGGCAATCGACTGGTGATTGCGACCGACAACCCGCAGGCCGTGATTGATGCGGTTGGTAAATCGTCGTAATTCAGTAATCTAAAGTTCAAAATGCAAACTCGAGGCGATTCGAAGCTTTGGGGTGATAGCGCGGCGCTTGCCACCGACCTCGCGACACGGGCTACAGAGACTCAGAGACACAGAGGACAATTTCTATCTCTGAGTCTGTGTGTCTCCGTGGCTTGTCAAGGGCGAAGGATGTTCGAGGTTAGTACTATTTGAATTTTGAATTTTGAATTATTGAATCACTTCGGAAGTGCTTCAGCACCTGGGTAGTGCTTGCGACTGTACGTCACTTCACCCAGATTTTCCTGGATGCCCTCCCAGCACGCGTTCTCCCAGATTTCGAGCGGCTGATCGGTGTTCCGCCTCCAGCCTGAAACCATCGTCCACGGGCGCGTATAGACGTTCGGATCGGTCACGGTCGCCTGGTAATACAGAACGTCTTTGTCGATCATGGTGAAGCGCTCGACGACGTGGACGTTTTCGCTGAAGAAGTTGCCTACCGCATCCAGCCAGATCTTGTCCTTCTGGTTCGTGACGTCGATCACCAGCGTGTTGCCCTCCCACGTCCCGCGCGAGTCGCCGGCGAACAGGCGGATATCGCGTCCGACGTGCGGCCGACCATCGGTCGGAATGATCCGGTAGCTGTGCGCGTAGTCGTTGATCATAAAAATGGACGCGGGCGTCTGTACGATCCGAAAGACGCCCGGCCCGTACGCCTGCTTCGGGACGCCAAGCGTCATGCAGAGCGACATCGGGTTCACATAGGCTGAAAACATCTCGTCGCGGCGCGCTGCCGCCCACGGTTGATAGGGAATCCTGCCGTCGGCGGGATCGATGATCGCGCTCGTGCCGCCGGAAGTATCCATCGTCTGCGGATGTTCCTCTAGATTCTCCATGTTGCGGACGACAATGCGATTCCAGAAGCCGCTGAAGTCGGGCTTGCCGTCGGCCGTTCGAGGCGGGTTGAAGGTCTTCATCTTCTCCAGCGCGCAGCGATGAAATGCGGCTGGTTCTTCCGAACAGCCCGCCGACTGTGCGTACGGCCGCATCGGCGTCGGCCCTGAACCTGGGGGCGGCGACGCGAACGGCGCGCGCTGACCGACGAGCGACGACTGCAGCGCCATCATCAGGCCAAGTGCGGCGAAGAGCGCTACGCGGTTCCGCATGCGCGCAATCCTAGCAGAAGGTCCAACAAGAAGGGTCCGCCTAAAGGCGGACCCCACCGATGATGCTCGCCGATGCCGGTCGGGATTTGGTTGTCCTCTGGCATCCGGCCTCTTGCATCGGCGGGGTCCGGCTTCAGCAAGCATCGGTGGGGTCCGGCTTCAGCCGGACCTTCCGCCGCGCATCCTCGAGAAGCCGAACCAACCGCTCGTAATGAGAACCTTGCCAGTAGACCCGGTCGCATCCGGGGCAACGATGAAATTGGCTGAAGCACTCGCGTGTGCCGGGTGGGAGCCGCTCGGCGACGACGTCGACATCGACGGGAACGAGCAGCGTGTTGCATTCCATGCAGCGCACGAAGGGATCCATCCGGTCGGCAAGATCGAACCGTTGGAGCACTTCGACGAACTGCAATTCGGGATTCGTCTGCCGGATCCAGTAGCCATGTTGGATGATGCTGCGCTTGAGCAACGCGACGTCGCGCGTCAACGCCACGCGTCCTTCCGCCGCCGACGCATCTGCCACTTCCGCGTCGTCTGAGAGCAGCAGCGCATCAAATCCTGCGAGACGCAGCAGCGAAGCAAGCTTCCGCAGATGAACGTCGAGTACGAAGCGTACCGGCGGCGGCAGGTCGACTCCAACCCGGCGGACCCCCGAGATCTCAACTGAGTGAAACACGGGATACACCGCGACCTCGTCATCGTCGCGCATGCGATGCGTGAAATCTGCCGGCAGTCCGTTCACCACGATCACGTCGACTTCGGGATGCGGGACGCCGAGCGCCTCGATGACGTCCTTCACGGACGCGGGACCGCGGAGCGAGTGTGTGAAGCGGCCGTGGCGGAACTGCCATGGCAGGAAGTCATTGAGCTGTCCGTAAAACCGAAACCTCGCCACGACATCACACCTGGTTTTGACAGACCGTACCGAAGACGAATCCACGGGCGCGCAGGGCTGATATCAGCGTCGCTGCCGCTTCCACTGTTTGCCGTTGATCTTTTCGCGGAGCCGATTCGTCGCCATCGTGCATCACGACGATGTCACCGGAGTGCACGCGCGGCAGAATACGAGCGACGGTTGCATCGGCCGTACGAGGTCGCCACCAGTTGAAATCCCAGAGCATCCAGCTCCAGCCAATCAGTGTGTAGTCGATCTCACCGAGCGCCGCGTACATCTGACCGCCACGCCAGCCGGCATGCGGCCGGAATGCCCGGCACGGCCGCGATCCGGTCAATGAGGTAATCCGATCGGCCCATCCCGTCAGCGTGCGCGCCAGGTCGTCGGGGGAGGCGAGCAGATATTTTCTGCTTGCCGAATGCAATGCGACGGAATGCCCTTCCGCAAACATGCGGCGGACGAGAGGCGCGGTCTCGTCCGTGATGTGGCGGTCGATCAGAAAGAACGTCGCATGCACGCCCTCGCGTTGAAGGACATCGAGCAGAAGGGGTGTCGTCGTTGGATTGGGGCCGTCATCGAACGTCAGATAGACAGTCGGCACTCCTGTTGGCGGCATGTGCCACCGCGCGCGGTCTCCTGACATTGCGTCGAGGAGGAACGGCGCGGGCGCGGTATGCGTCAACGTCATGATGCCAAGGCCGGCGAGCACAAGGAGCCACATCCCGTGCTATATTCGCGCGAAATCCGACCGACGGGGGGGTCCGGCTTCAGCCGGACCAACTCAGCGCGGAGGCGGAAGGAGGACCACCTTGAAACAGACGGTTCCCGCGGTTGGAATCATCCTCGCTCTGCTCGCCACCGTATCCATCCAGGCACATCATTCACCATCCGCCATCTTCGACATGTCGAAGCACGTCTCCGTGACAGGGACGCTGACGCGCGTGGATTGGGTCAATCCGCACATCGTCCTGCTGATGGACGCCAAGCGCGAAGGCGGCAAGGTCGAGCAGTGGAAGTTTGAGAGCAATCCGCCGTCCTGGTACAAGAGCGTGGGCCTGGCGCGCGCGGATTTCGCGAAAGCCATCGGCCAGACGATTTCCGTCGAAGCCGTGAAGGCGAGAGACGGCTCCCTTTACGGCTACATGGATAAGCTCAAGCTGCCTGACGGCACGTCGTACGAATTGGTTAACGGCGCGGAGGCAAAGTGATGACGAACAGAATCCTCGCTCTCATCGCATGCGCGGTTCTCATTCAGGTCGTCGTCTCGGCACAGCAGGCGCGGCATCCCGACCTGAGCGGTGTCTGGAGCTACGCGATCGATCGCGCACCCGCCGCGTTGAAAAAAGAAGTCAACGGCCAGGTCACGCTTCAGAAGATCGATCAGAGCGCTCGCCACGGCGACGCGAGCAAGGTGAAAGGTGTGCAGCCGTCGACGCCGCGTCCGACTTACAAACCGGAGCATCTCGCAAAGGTGAAGGATCTGGCCGATCACGAAAGCCGGACCGATCCTGTCTTCTACTGCGGCAAGCCTGGCGTCCCCCGCATCGGGCCGCCGCGGAAGATCGTGCAGCTTCAGAAAGAAACGATCTTCTTCTATGAAGACATCTCCGGCGACCCGTATCGCGTGATCCCGACCGACGGCCGCCCGCATCGCCAGTATCCGAACCCGTCTGCCTACGGCGACTCGATCGGTAAATGGGAAGGCGATGTCTTCGTCGTGGACGTAACCGGCTTCGGTGATGACACCTGGTTCGGGGAAGACGGCTACTTCCACACCGATGCGATGCATGTCATCGAGCGGATTTGGAAGGACGGCGACAACCTCGTGTGGCAGGCAACGGTCGAGGAGCCGAACGTGCTCGCCAAGCCGTGGGTCATGCCGGCACGTCTGCTGAAACCGTCGACGGACTCACTCGAAGAGTCGCCGAGGTGCGTCGAGAGCGACGGGGCGAAGTTGCTCAACGACGACCATCATCTGCAGCGCTAGCCCACTCTCGAATTCCATCGGCAATCGCCTCCGCGACGATGCGCTTGAACGCATCGTCGTGGAGCGCATCGTTGTCTGGCGTGGTGGTGTCCATGTACGCGATCTCGACGATGACGGATGGACGTGTCGCCAGCCGATTCTCTCCCTTGCAGCCGTTGCAGACGCGCAATCCCCGATCGACCCAGGTCCCGTTGTAGCGCTGACGGATTGCGGACACGACGTGGGTGTTGACGATCTGTGCAAGACGAGCACTCTCGCCCTCGAGCCCGTTCGTGTCGTCGTACCAGGTTTCGGTCCCCGTCTGGCCGCCCGCGTTGTTGTGCACCGAGATCAACGCGGCGGCGTCAATCCAGTTCGCATAGAACGGACGCGCATTGATGTCGCGAGCGTAATCGTCGACGCCGAAGTTCCAGATGTCGACCGGCGCGCCGAGCGCCTGAATGAAATACTTCGCCCCCTCCTGCCATCGGGCGCTGCTTGAGGGTCCGGCCGTCTCGTCGGCCTCCGGATAACGCGCCATCTGTGTGTTGACGTTGCGGGCGAGCAATTCGTCGCGCAGATATCGCGCGATGTCCCAGTTCACTAGGTCTTCGACGATTCCCCGGATGCGCGGCCGCTGCAGGTGCCACGACGACAAGAATTCGTCCCAATACAACCCGTGCCCCGGACTGACGAGCACGACGCCGCCGGCAGCCACCGACTGGGCCTGTCTCGACAACCTCGCTGCGCGCGGCAGGAATCGATCGATTGGCAGACCCTCAACGGTGAACGTGTATTCAACCAGCTGCTTCGGTCCGATCGCCAATGACGTCGCCTGGATGACCGTATCCAGCAGCGGTTCGATGTTGCCGGACGGTTCGTAGGTCAGCGCCCGCTGGCTCACATCGATCGCAATCGTCTGCGTAGACGGGGTCTCGCGAACATCAACGCTCAGGAGGCGAACACCCGCCTGTCGAGGCGCCAACAGGTGCTCGTAGTGACGGGGCGCCGTATCGAGCGCACGTTCGATCTGCAGCTTGAGCTGCTCCATGTCAACCGGTCGGCCGTTCTGCGCGCGAGGGATGGAAACGAATACAGCCAGGAAGGCCAGAACAATCACCAGAACACTCGATAGCCGCCGCGGTCGTGCGCGTGTCACGGTTCAGCAGCACCTCTGCGGATCCATGTCGGGTGCAACGGGCGTACCCGTCGCGATGTCCCGCAAGATTCTCAAAACATTCGGACCGATCATAAAATTGGAGTTTCGTACCCACAGCTTTTGACATCCAAGGAAGGGGAGACATGGGGAAAGCCCTGGAGGGGATTCGGATTCTCGACATGACGCACGTGCAGTCCGGGCCCACGTGCACGCAGATACTGGCCTGGTTCGGCGCCGACGTCATCAAGGTGGAACGTCCGGGCGAAGGCGACCCGACGCGCGGGCAACTGCGCGACAAACCGGGCGTCGACAGCCTTTACTTCACGATGCTGAATAGCAACAAGCGCGGCATCACGCTCAACCTGAAGACCGAGGCCGGCAAGAAGATCTTCAGGAAACTGATCCAGGAATGCGATGTGATGGTTGAGAACTTCGCGCCTGGCGCGATCGACCGGATGGGGTTTCCGTGGGATAAGATCCAGCAGCTCAACCCGCGGTTGATTTACGCCTCGATCAAAGGTTTCGGACCGGGACCGTTTGAAGACTTGAAGGTGTACGAAAACGTCGCGCAGTGCACGGGCGGCGCCGCTTCGACGACAGGCGAGATCGACAAACTGCCGCTCGTGACCGGTGCGCAAATCGGCGACTCGGGCACGGGCCTGCATCTCCTTGCCGGAATCCTCGCCGCGCTGTTTCAGCGCGAGAAAACCGGACGCGGCCAGCGCGTCACCTGCGCGATGCAGGATGCGGTGCTGAATCTGTGCCGCGTCAAGCTGCGCGATCAGCAGCGACTGGCGCACGGTCCGCTGAAGGAGTATCCGCAGTTTCCGAACGGGCAATTCGGCGAGGCGGTCCCTCGCGCCGGCAACGCATCAGGGGGAGGCCACCCGGGTTGGATCGTGAAGTGTAAAGGGTGGGAGACCGATCCCGACGCGTACATCTACGTCATCGCACAGTTGCAAGCGTTTCCCCAACTCGCGAAGGTCATTGGACACGCCGACTGGCTGGACGATCCAAACTTCAACACGCCCGATGCGCGTCTTCCCCGCCTCATGCAGGTTTTCTCGGAAATCGAGAAATGGACCATGACCAAGACCAAGATGGAGGTCATGGATATCCTCAATCAGGTAGAGGTGCCGTGCGGTCCGATTCTCTCGATGAAAGAGATTGCCGACGAGCCTTCCTTGCGCGCGACTGGGACGGTTGTCGAAGTCGATCATCCAAAACGTGGCAGGTATCTGACGGTGGGAAACCCGATCAAGTTGTCGGACTCGCCCGCCGACGTACGTCGCTCGCCGTTTCTTGGTGAGCACACGGAAGAAGTGCTGCGCACGCTCGTGGGCCTCAGCGACGCGGAAATCGAGGCCGCGCGTCAGCAGGGTGCGATTTAGAGGGAGAACCAGTTCTGACTTACAACGTGCTCGTGCTCGGAGCGTCCTACGGGTCGCTCTTCGCGACCAAGCTTCTGATGGCGCGGCACCGCGTGACACTCGTCTGCACGCGGTCCACCGCGGATCTGATCAACCGCGAAGGGACGATCGTCCGGATGCCGATCAAAGGACGCGACGGCCTTCTCGATATTTCGTCGAAGCGACTTCCTGGAACACTCTCTGCGGCGACCCCCGATGCGGTTGATCCAGGCTCATTCGACCTCGTCGTGCTGGGCATGCAGGACGCGCAGTACGGTGCGACCGGCGTCCGTGAGTTGACGACGCGCGTGGCGAACTCGCGCAAACCGTCGCTCGCGATCATGAACATGCCGCCGGTGCCGTATCTGACGCGAATCCCCGGACTCTCAACCGAAGGTCTCGAGACGTGCTATGCAGATCCGGCCATCTGGAAGGACTTCGATCCGGCGCAAGTGACGCTCGCGAGCCCCGATCCGCAGGCGTTCCGGCCACCCGATCAGCCGAAGAACGTCCTGCAGGTCGGATTGCCCACCAACTTCAAAGCCGCTCGCTTCGACGGAGAACGCGAGACGACGATTCTTCGTAACCTCGAGGCCGACATCGAAGCGGCTCGCTATGACCCGGGCGACGGTCCCCTCGAGATCCCCGTGAAGCTGAAGGTCCACGAGTCGGTGTTCGTGCCGCTGGCGAAGTGGCCGATGCTCATCGCGGGCAACTACCGCTGCATTCGGCGCGAGGAGATGATTCCCATCAAGGATGCCGTCCACGGTGACGCCGTGAAATCACGCAGGGTCTATGACTGGGTCTCGCGGTTGTGTCACGGTCTTGGCGCTGAAGACGAAGACCTGGTCCCGTTTGAAAAATACGCAAAGGCCGCCGAGGGTCTTGACAAACCGTCGTCTGCCGCACGGGCGCTGTTCGGAGGAGCCGAGCACATCGAACGTGTAGACTGCCTCGTCCGGCGCATCGCGAAGCAGCAGGGACTGCAGTCGGAGACGCTCGACGAGATCGTGACGCTCGTTGACGAGCGGCTGGGCAGGAATCGGGCCGCCGTCTTGAGTCGGTAACTCTTTAACCATACTTCCCCACCGCGGGAGGTCAGGCCATGGCTGTAGGGCGTCGGTGTTTCATGATCACGGTGTCGGGCGCGCTCGCGTGCGTCGTCCTGATCGCGATCACGCAGATCTCGTATGCGCAGCAGGTGCCGGGTGTCATCGGGAGCGTATATCCGACGCAACTGATGCCTGGACAAAGCACGTCCGTGCACGTCGCGCTCGCCCGCAATAATCCTGTTCGGTCGATCGAGATCACGCCATCGACGGGTGTCACTGTTTCCGACCTGAAATCCCGCGACCTTAACCAGGGGTCTGTGTGGTGGGAGTTCACCGTCGCGGTGGCAAAGGATGCCGCGCCCGGGCCTCGCACGCTCGTGGCCGTGCAGCAAAACGGACGTACGGCGCCAGTCCAACTGCTCATTCCGGACCACGTTCCAAACGTTTCGAACCTCAGAGTCGTTTCGGCGCAGGCGAGCCAGCCGATGGTGGATCTGCAGCTGACGGCGACGAATCAGGGCGGCACGTTCGGCGGAACGCCGAAGGTGTGGTTCCTGCTGGCTTGTGGTCCCGGACAACCCGAGGCGGGAATCGTCAGAGGCAAGTTCGACAACGGCACAATGCGCGCGAGCATCCCGAACCCGCGCACGCTCCAGGAGCACGCGGGTGCGCCAGCCACCGGCAATCACTGCGACCTGCAGCTCCGCGCCACGGATGCGAGCGGCATCGACAGTAACGTGTTAACGACGACGTTCGACTTCAAATGAGGGACGTCATGCCTGCAACCAGATTCGTGCTCGCGTCCATGATCGCTGTGATGGCCGCGCGTCCTGCCTCTGCTCAGGAATGGATTGAGTACCAGAACAAGGACGATGGCTTCAAAGTCGTGTTCCCGTACGAGCCGAAGATCAACGATACCGTGTGGGTGACCGAGCAGGGTTACGTGCTGCCTGCGCGCATCTACAGCGCAGAGACCAGCAGCGGACGCTATTCGATGACCGTCGTGGACTACACGGGCATCGAACGGCTCGGGATGGAGCGATCGCAGAAATGCCCGGTGGGCGCGGAGACGTGCCAGGGACAGCCGGCGGGTGGGCTCCGTTCAGTCATCGGCCCTGGTTACGCGACGCAGGACATCCGTGACGCGATTGTCTACGCCACGTTCAAGTATCTACAGAAGGACGTGAGGGTCACCGAATACCTGTGGAACTGGCAGGATCTGGTCGAAGGACATCAGCTGCAACTAACCAATACCGCCGACCAGTCGCGTACGTACCTTTACATCTCCATGCACGAGAACAAGCTGTACATCCAGGACGCAACGGTGCCCAAGGGTTATCCGGAGCCCGGGCTGTTTCAGCAGTCGCTCGGATATGTCGACAAGGACGGCAACGGCATCCGGTATCAGGCGATCTACTCGAATCAGTTCCACGGACTGCGCATCGATCCGGTTCCACCGCGCGTCGGCCAGGCGCCGCCGGCTCCGCCCGCCGCTGCGCGCTAATCACATCGCGCAGCAGGGGCCGACAATTCAAAAGTAGGGGCCGACCTTAAGGTCGGCCCCTACGTCAAAGGACCGTTTCGAGAAAGCTCGATCCGACGTGTCGCCTCACACTTCGAGAAGGGGAATGGCCACTTCTTGCTGAACGTACGCAAGCTGTCCTACGTGGACAGCAGCGGCCTCGGCGTCATCGTCGCATCGTTTCTCGCCGCCAGACGCGTGGGCGGTGCGCTGGGGCTGGTCAACCCGTCATCGCGGCTGCACCAGTTGCTCGCGATGGCGAGGCTGCTGACGGTCGTGGATGTCTGCAAGTCTGACGAGGAGGCCGTCGAAAGCTTCGTCGTCCCGACATGATTGTGGCGCACTATTCGGAGCCGTCCGCGCGGGTCACCGCGATGTAGCGCTCGCCGTCCTCATCGCGCACGTCCACGCGCCATGGGTTACAGCACACCTCGCAGTCCTGGATAAAGCTGCCCCTCACGTCAGCCTCGACATACACATCGACGTGCTCACCGCAATATGGGCACTCGACGACGAACTCTTCGTGCATGGCCGATGGTACGCCGATCGAGACGTCGGGTCCGGTTTCAGTGTTAGATTGCCCTGCATGACACCAAGGCTTCCGGCGATGCCCGCGGCGGCCGTGCTTGCGGTGTGCTCACTTACGGCGGTCGCAGCCGCCCAAGCCTACCTTCCTGAGGACAACCTCGCCTACCCCGTGCAGGTGCTTGCGCAGGATGGCGGCGGCACCGGGTTCTTTGTTCGCCGCGATCGCGATCTCTTTCTCGTCACGGCCAGGCACGTGCTGGTCAATCCGCTCACGGAACAGCTCTGGGCCGAAGCGACACTCCGGGCGTTGAGCAAGGATCTCAAGGAGACGGCGGTGACCGTCATCCATCTCAATACTGGACAGCTGCAGGACGAGCGACAGATTCGGACTGATGCGGTACGTGACGTCGCGGTCGTTCGTCTCGGGACCCTCACGCCCGAGGGGATGAACACGACGCCGGGTGTCGTGGTGACCGACAGATCAAAGGGCGGGATCATCGTCGCGCCCTTCGACTACCTTACGCGCTACAACGATGTGGATATCTCGAGCCAGATCTTCATGCTCGGGTATCCATCTATTGGCGTCACGGGCGCGGCGCAGATCGATCGCACGAGACCTCTGGTGCGAAGCGGAATTGTGGCGGGCGTCAATGCATCGCTGAGAACGATCATCATCGACGCGCCGGTGAATCACGGAAACAGCGGCGGTCCGGTGGTGCAACTGTCGCGAACCAACAGACTCCGCATCATCGGCATTGCCACGCAGTTCGTTCCTGTACCTGAAGACGTCTTGCCGTTGAATCCGGGCAACACTTCCGATTCGTCAGGTTCGTCGTCCCGCACGTGGCTTGCGCTCGGCAACTCGGGCTACGGAGTCGTCGCATCTGCGGACGCCATCATCGATCTGATTGCAGGCTTCTGAGCTGCCGTTCTCAGATAGTGGATCTGCTTGGCGAGCGGCTTCCGGAAGATCAGGAAAGCGTATCTACGAGCTGGCGCCAGGCGGGCTGGTGCTCTTCGTTGACCGCGACGCCGTACTGCCAGATGTCGCCGCGCCTGCGGTTCCACACGACGTTCACCGGGACGGAGATGTGGCCCGAAAGGGTCAGGCGAAACGAGTCCGGCAACGTCACGTTTCGATCTGATTCGACCTCGAGACGAACGCCACCGTAGCCAACGTCGACGATCCGTGCCGGCGAATCGCCCACGAGCGCCGGGACGGCGCTGCTGATTTGCTTGCGGGGCCACCGTCTCGCCGTGGCGGTGGACGGGGCTTTAGCCGCTTCGGACAACTTCCGTTCGATCCGTTCGAACAAAGCCTTCGGCGAAAGCGGCTTCACCATGAAGTCCGCGCCGAACTGGCGCGCTTCCGCCTCCAGTATGGGATCCGCGAACCCGGTGGTCACAATGGCTGGAATGGGTTGAATCGCCATGGCGACCAGCTGGAGACCGTTATCCCCACCCAGCCTGACGTCGACAATCATGAGATCCGGATTCTGCTGCGCCAGCAACTCGGTCGCCTCTTTCAGCGTACCTGCACCAATCGTGCGGTAGCCCGCCTCCGCAAGGAGGACGAGCAGTCCGACCCGCGTGGCCTCGTCGTCTTCAACGACCAGAATCGTCCGCGCCATCGATTTGTCCTGTTATAGCAAGCGATAGTCCATTACGAAGTGGTCGCGCGTCGGTGTCTTTTCATCAAAAACCGTGGCGCGGATACAAAGCTCGTCAACAAAACGGAAATCATAGAGAAGCAAACCGTGGTTGAAACCGCATTTGTTGAGTTTAGGCGGTTCTACACGTCTTCACACGTGCGATCACTGATCCGCTGCACGGAATCAACAGATCCTCAGACGTGCGCCGGTACGAGTGGGAGACGAGAGCAATGCACCCTGCGTGCGCCCGAAACGTGAACCGCGACTTCGCCCTTTCGGAGGACTAGAGTCGCAGACGGACCGGAATCCTCGGGAGGAGAGGAGGACGGCGGCGGATGTGTCCACCGCCGGCCCGTTGTCAGCCTGCCACGCGACTTCCGAGTTCCTGCGGCGGACGCACCGTCGTCGAACCGACGCTCGGAGTGCGAGGCACCCGGCGGCGATAAGGAGCGACCGGCAGGTTGCAGCGCTGCTGGTACAGAAACGCGTGGAAACGCTTGTAGTCGGTCGATGGCAGATGAAACACCTTGAGCAACGCCCGGTAGCTTCCGCGGGTTTCCTGCAGACCGCGGTCGATGAGCGACGCCAGATCCTGACGCGCCAGCTCCCGGGCTTTGTACGCTTTGTGGACGACCGTCCAGAAGTCTTCCCCATTCGCCATCCGGTGCCACAGTTCGTCGGCAGCGCGGGAGATCGGCGGGTGCAGCGGTGTCCGTGAATCCTGTGCCGGGGTGACCGGCGTCGGTGCTGGCGCAGCCGTGATCTTTGGTGCACTCTCACCGCGCAGTTCCATCGGCAGATCGTCGGCCGTCAGCGGACGTCGGGCATCGCGCAGCGCGAGCCGTTCCGCCACGTTCCGCAGTTCGCGGATGTTCCCCGGCCAACCATACGCGATAAGCAATTGCGCCGCGTCGTCGGTCAGCTCCGGAACCGCAACGTCAAACGTCGCGGCTGCACGTTCGAGATAATGCTGAATGAGCAGTGGAACATCGTCGCGTCGCTCCCGAAGAGGCGGGACATGGAGCTGAATGACGTTCAGTCGGTAATACAGGTCCTCGCGGAAGGTACCCGCCGCGATCTGTTCGCGAAGATCACGGTTCGTTGCCGTAATCAGACGAACCTTGACGTGCTGCGTCGGCGTATCTGCACCAACTGGCTGCACTTCTCCGGTTTCAGTGAACCGCAGCAATACGCCCTGCATCCGGAGGCTCATCTCGCCAAGTTCGTCGAGGAACAGCGTGCCGCCGCTTGCCTGACGGATGAACCCCGGCTTGTCGCGGTACGCGCCCGTGAAACTGCCGCGCGTATGGCCAAAGAGTTCGGATTCGAGCAGCGTCTCCGGCACGCCGCTGCAGTTGACCGCAACAAACGGCTTCATGCGGTGGACGCTCTGATCGTGGAGCTGACGTGCGGCGATTTCCTTGCCGACGCCGGTCTCGCCGAGAATCAGCACTTTCGCGCTCGTACGGGCCGCGGCGGCGATTTGGACGCGTAAAGTCGCCATCGCGGCGCTTTCACCGATCATTTGGGGAGCAGTAAAGTCGGAGAAACTGAGTTTAGACATAGCTCGTCGGTGCCCCTATGGCAAATCGAAGCCAAGCCGATCTGTATTTTACAGTCATATAGTGGCACACTATGTCGTCTTAGCGCAACAGGTCATTACATTCCCGAAAAAAGTCTGCCTGGACAAGGCGACTAAAGTCAGCCGAATGAGGCAGGTACAGGCATTGCCATCGATGCCCTCGACACGTGTTGTGAACAAGCCGATGCTGAACCTTCTTCGCCGTCGCACCTCGATCAAGACCACACGCACGCCGGCCGCCGCCGACAATTACAGGGTGTCGTTCTGCCGGGAGACCCTGCGCAACATCAACTGGAAACTGGTCGTTTTCTGCGTGGCGTTGTGGTGGTTCATCTATTCAGCACCGACCGAAGGAATACTCTCGCCGCACTTCTGGGCCGCGTCCACCGCGACCAACGCGGACGACTTCTAGGCCCGGGCGTCCGAGACCGACCGAGACCGACCGTTACCGGATAACGGAATATCGTGATTGCGGGACGACGACCGGTTCGGCATGCGAGGGCGGCACGAGGTTCCTAGCGCCCTGACGGTCGAACGTGACGATTTGCCCGGCCCCAGCCAAGCGTCCAAACGCCGGGTGCTTCTGAAAGGACGTGTCAAAGGACGCGCAACCGGAAAGAAACAGCACCGCAGTAAGTGAAATGGATGCCATCAGTATGCGCATGGCAGCCTCCTTGGCGATCCATACGGTGCATCGGAGGTGCCGCCCACCGCGAAATGCGGCGGGCGACCTGACGCATACGTGTCAGTGTTTCTTTTTGGCTTCAGGCCTCACGCCGCCGTGATCCCTGCAGGCGTTCGTCTTGAGCGTCGCCTGGTCGGTCGTGCCATCAGCGCATCTGTAGGTCGTCTGGACCGCCTTCTTGGTTTCGCCAGCGACCTTCTGGGTTCCTTTCGCAGTCGCCTTCCCGGCTTCTTTGGTCGTCTCGACTGTGGCCTTGCCGACTTCCTTGGTCGCGCTTCCGGCTTTCTTGGCGGCGTCGGTCACAGCGTCGAGTTGCGCGAACGCGGCACTACCCGTCACGCAGAACGAGGCGACTATCAGTGATGAGATGAGTCGTCGCATGATGGAATTCTCCCGAAAGTGAGTGCTTCAAGTGATGTTCCACTCAAGTCCGGGCCGCGGTCCAGGATCCGAGGTCGGCTGGACTATCCTCTTCGTTAAGGGAGCGCGGACGTGTCACATTCCGCACTCCCTGAACTTATGAGCTACTTGTCCTCGTCGTCGGCGTTGCCGTGACCGAAGACGGCGACGCATCCCCTGGCGACGAGGCCAAACTGGGTGCACACGCTGTCGTCGGTCGCCGGCGAAGCGACAATCCCAGCGTTGATTTGAACGATCGTAAAGATGTGATTGTTCTCGGCGAAGGCTGCGGGGTTCTTACCTCTGACGTCGGGAACATTCTGTAGCCAGGTGCTCGTCTCCGCGTCGATCACGCCAAGCGATTGAACCGTCGGCGCAACGGTGCTTACGCCGGTGACATAGAAACGCCCGTCGCCCGGGTTGTGCCACACCTCGTCACCTCCACCAACCTGCGTGATGACATTGAACACATGTCCGGTCAGGGCACTCAGAATGATCGGTCTGCCGCAGGCCGACACCAGGAGGTGTTCGAATGGTCCGAGCGCGATGCCGGTGATGTTCGCGCCCGCAGTGCCCGTCAGCGCCAGACAGTTGAGCGTGTATGCCTTGTCGACCTTCATACTGATCGGATCGATGCGGGCGATCATCGGGCTCCCACCTGTGGGTCCGGGCACTGTGAGCCAGAACCTGCGAAGCTCACGATCCCACAGCGGTTGTTCGAGTCCGCCAGCGCCTGCAAACGTGACGTGACCGAGCACGGCGTAAGGCGGGTCTGCGGAAATGAACGTCGCGTACGGACTGATTAGGGTGTGGGACCCGCCCACTGAAAGTGGCGCGTTGTTGGCGACAAGGATGATGTGATCTTTCGGGTCGTACCCGAGTTCGTCTGCGCGGCCACAGTAGTGTCCCGTCGCCGTCCCGTTGTCGCAGGCCGGTATTGACGTGCTGATCGAACCGATGATGTTCAAGTAGTTGGGCGAGTCCGGGTCGACATCAGCAACCCTCACAGTACTGTTGCCATCGCCCGCCCACAGTTTGTGCTTTGGCGTTACCAGAACACCATTGGGCCCTGGACCGTTGGTCGTGGTCGTTCCTCCTCCGCTTGGCAGCGCGCCAGCCATGCCGCTGATGCGCCCCACAAAGAAGTTGCTTTCCGCGTCGATGATGTCGACGCCGAGGTTCGATCGATCGGCAAAGTAGTACCGTTCGGTTCCCGGGTCGACCCACGAGATGTCGGCACTCGTAATGGGATTACCTGGTATCGGAATCACGCCAAGGAGACTGACCGGCGTGCTCGCATTGTGTTCGTGGTGCGCGTCGTCTCCACGGCCACGGTCATCTCGATCCTTGTTCTTGTCCTGATCGGCGCGTACGGTAAGTGGCAGTATGAAAGCCAAAGAGAGTAGTAAGGAAACGAGCGTTCTTCGTTTCATTGGGAGCCTCCTTCGGTGCACCTGAGGGTGCGCATGTATGCGATTGACTGAATCAGGGACCTCCTTCACACGTGAGAGAGCCCTCTTATACACCCGTGCACCACGAATCCGGCGAAAATCGGGCGGCGTCGGCCACCGCGAGCAATTTCAGAGGTGTATCGTGTTTTCCGTGCGGCGGAGGGTATACTGCCGCCGATTCAGCTTGCACCTTTGAGAGGCAGGTTTATGACCGGAGCGAAACAGCTCGCATTTACGGGTCTCCTCGCCGCAGCGCTCGCGCTGACATCCTCATCACCCGCGTGGTCGCACCACTCCCACGCGATGTTCGATCACGACCAGGAAGTCACCGTCACGGGCACCGTCTCACAGTGGATCTTCCGGAATCCGCATGTGTTCCTGTATGTCGATGCGAAGGCGGAGAACGGAGAGACGGTCACCTACACGGTCGAGATGTCGAACATCACAAACATGCTGAAGGTCGGTTTTACCGCAACCACCTTCAAGGCCGGCGACAAGGTCACCGTCACCATGCATCCGCTGATTGACGGGCGTCCCGGCGGCAACTACATCGTCGCTACCTCCGCCGATGGCAAAGAGTTCGGCAGGATCTGAAGGCGTGCGCGCGACACTCTGGATTTCCGCATCGGCTGGCGTGCTGCTCGCAGGGCTTGCCCTCTCGATTCCCATTGCGGCGCAAACCGAGAAACCGACGATCTTCACGACGACTGACTTTCGTCAGGACCGCGCCCTGTGGACCGACCCTGCGTACTACCGCAACAACACGCCGGGTCAGCTTAGAGGCATGGCGATCAATGTCGAAGGTCGCCGCACGGGTCAGGAACTCTCCGCTCGTCCCTATGGATCTCAAGGGACGGGAAGGGCCGACGCCGCAAGTCTCAAGAGCCCGTACCCGTATACGAACGCATGGGACCACTATCAGGCGCTGCTCAAACAGGCCAACGGCGGCACGAAGCACACCAGGCAGACGCTTCCCGACTGGAGCGGTCACTGGGGCGGTGGCGCGCAGTTCGGCGGCGGCGCCCCGGCGAGCTCGATTGCAGCGATGCTGTCGCCGAAGTACCGGGAAACGTTCGTCCAGGAGATGAAAGCCGCGACGGAAGGCCGAATCTGGTCGGCCAATTCCATCTGCCTGCCCGGTGGATACTTCGACGCGGTGAGCGCCGAAGAATTCGTCGTCACACCAGGACGTGTCTACGCGATGGGTTCAGGCAACGGCTCCTTTACGGCGCGCTGGATTTTCACCGACGGATCGCCGCACAGCCCGAAAGACAAGGAATTCGTCAAATGGCACGGCGAATCGATCGGCTTCTGGAACAACGACGAGCTGATCGTGCATACGAACCAGATTCATGGTTGGAAGGGCGGCCTCTCTGAATTCAGCGATCAGCTCGAGACCGTTGAGCGGTATCGCCTCGTCGGCGATCGTCTCGAAGGCGAGATCACGCTCTACGATCCCGAGGTCTATGTCAGCCCGATCAATGCGCGGTTGAGATTTCAGCGCGACAAAGAGACCGCCTACGAAGATCGGATGCAGTTCAACACGTGCACCGACACGAACGGCCCGTCGCCGAACGTGTACATGGATGCGAAGGGCCTCCTGAATGAACGCGTGGCTGGCGACCCGCTGTATTGGGAACCGGCAGACCCGCGCCCGTGGGCGACGTATCTCACCGAAAGCGACAAGCGGTACAAGGCGTCAGGACTGAAACCGACGCCCCGTACCGGCACCCCCGCTAAGCCGGTGAAGTAGGGGCCGCCTTCAGGCGGCCCACTCCTTAGAAGCCGAGCCGGAACGCCCCTTCGACGAGCCGGCCCGGCGGAATGCTCGTCACAAATCCGAACTGCGGTCCAGACCGCCCCTGAATGCCCAGCGGACTGTTGGCGTTGAGCAGGTTGTACACGTTCAACGTCACGCTCAGCCGCCGTGTGCCGCCGATCTCGAAGCGCTTCTCGGCGCGGATGTCGAGCATCTTCAGCGAGTCAACCTGCCGGCTGCCGCGCGGCTCGACGCGCAGCACCTGCGTCGGGATGCGGCTCGCTGCCGGGCCGCGGAACTGGACGGTACGCTCCCAGTATTCGCCACTGCGGATGTCGTAATTGGCCGACCCGAGGATCCCGTACCGGAACAGGTACGAGGCTGCGGCTCGGTACTCCCACTCGAGAAGGTTGTCATAGGCGGCGTTGATTTCGGCGTTGGGATCCATTCCGACGATGACCGTGTTATCGGATGTCCCGAACGGCTCGGTCTTCCAGGTCGCGCTGTAGGACGATCGGAACTGCCAGTTGTTGCCATACCGGCGATTCAGCTCGACCTCGAACGACTTGTAGGAGCGGTCCGCCGATTTGTCATTGACGTATTCGGAATCCTGATTGGCGAAGCCGGCGAATTGCGCCGGGTAGTCGAAGTAGGTGAACGTGCGTCCCGCCGGATCGTCCGCCGTCCCGGCGATTCCGTCGTTGCCTGGATCAGGATTCGTGATCGGGATGTTGTACGCGGAGTAGGGTCGCAGTACGTTTTTCACGCGCCACTGATTCTTCGCCCATGATTGGATGCCGCTGACGCGCACTGCCCAGGTGGGCGCCAGCTGACGCTCGAAAGACAGCATCACCTCGTCGTGGTAGCGCTGCTTGAGATCCGAGTTGAAGTGTCCGAAGCCGTAGAGCGGATCGCCGCCACGAAGGTTGATCGACAGGAAGTCAGTATGGTTCGGATCGAGATCGACCTCGCCGGGATCGTAGTCTCGATTCAAATTCAGATCTCTCCAGCGGTAGGTCGCATCGGAGATCGTGTAGTGGTTGGCGATGTGCAGGTCGTCTTCGAGCAGCGGCGTGTAATAGCGCGCGTACCCGCCTTTGATCACCGTCGTTGAACGTCCCGTGACGTCGTACGAGAGGTGCGCACGCGGAGAAATGCCGTTGAACACCGGTGGCGCGTCCTCCGGATAGCA
>Ga0114129_10001585_pt1 | contig 30866 bp, 24 predicted proteins | sample RhiMetdeltSRZDD1_FD_80071 | JGI IMG/M metagenome (GOLD analysis project Ga0114129, IMG submission 80071) | Populus rhizosphere microbial communities from Tennessee, USA - Rhizosphere MetaG P. deltoides SRZDD1 (version 2) (version 2) | ecosystem: Host-associated > Plants > Roots > Rhizosphere >...
CGCCGCCGCGGCCCCCGCCGCGGACTTCATCTTCATGGGAGCGGCTATGTTAACACCGGGCTCGCAAGGGCCTCCGCCACCGCCGCCGCGCGCTGCTGTGTCGCGGTGCAATCTGCTCGAGGCCGCGTCCCATCGCGATTCCCACAACGCGGCCCACAGGTTTTCCACAGGATTTGTGGATCGACCGGCCGTGTTACACTCCCGTTCCGATGGCGTCCGGCCCCGATCACCCGGAACGACTTCGAGTGGCGCTGCTCGGGGACAAGCAGAAGAGCTGGGGCTCGCTTCTGGGCAGCAGCGCCCCGATCGAGCTCGTGCTCTCCGCGGATCCCGCCGTCGTTCGCTCCGAAGATGCGGACCTCCTGCTGGCCGCCCTCGCGCCGCCGGAGGCTTCCGCCCTCGCCACCACCCTCGCCTCGAGAACCGACGCGCCCCCGGCCACGATCTACGTCGGCACCGACCTCGACCGCCACCCGCAAGCGCGCCTCGTCGAGATCCTCGTCCAGGGCAAGCGGGAATGGGAAGGGACGTTCGACGCGATCGTCGACCCCGTGACGCTCCTCGACAAGGACGGCGCGATCCTGCGGGCGAACGTGGGGTTCGCCAACGTGGTTGGCCGCAAGATCCAGGAGCTGGCGCCCCGCGCCCTCTACTGTCGCGACCTCGTCGGCGCCCCCGAGGAAGGCGAGCCAGATCCGATCGCGGAAAGCCTCGAGGACGGCGAGCCGCGAACGGAAGAGACCCGCTATTCGAAGCTGCCGGGCATCCAGCAGGTGACCACTTCCCCGCTGCGCGCGGCCAACGGCGAGCTGCAAGGGCTGGTGGTGATCTTGAAGGACGTGGCCGACTGGAAGGAGCAGCAGGAGCGCATGCTGCAGGCGGCGCGCCTGGCCGACATCGGGCTGCTGGCGGCGGGCGTGGCCCACGAGATCAACACGCCCCTGGCTTCCATTGCCCTCCGCGCGGAGAGCCTGCTGCGCAGCGCCGAGGACCCGCAGCTCCAGGCCATCGATTCGTTCAAGAACTTCCAGCGCTACCTCAAGACGATCGACGAGGAGATCTTCCGCTGCAAGAAGATCATCGGCGCGCTGCTCGAGTTCAGCCGCTCCCGCAAGCCGGAGATCAAGGAGGTCGATCTGAACCTGCTGGCGGAGAAGGCGGCCGACCTCGTGAGCCATCAGATGAAGCTGAAGCAGGTCGCCCTCGGCCTGCGCCTCGACCCGAAGCTTCCGATGATCGAGGCAGACGACGGCCAGCTCCGGCAGGCCCTCATCGCCCTGCTGATGAATGCCCTGGACGCCACGACCGCGCAGGGCAAAGTCGAGATCGAGACCCGGCGGGAGTCCCCGGCGCAGGTGAGCCTCACCGTCAGCGACGACGGCGCCGGGATCCCCCGGGAGAACCTCGACAAGGTCTTCAGCCCGTTCTTCACCACCAAGCCGCTCGGCAAGGGCACCGGCCTGGGGCTCGCCATCTGTCACGGCGTCGTCACCGCCCACGGCGGCGAGATCAAGGTCGAAAGCGAGGTCGGCAAGGGCACGCACTTCTCCCTCGTGCTGCCGATCCACGGCGAAAAACCCGTGCCGGGCGCCCCCCGAAAGCGGCGCCGTGCGTCCGCAGCCAAGATTCAGCGTTAACATGCACGCTCTGGGGGTCGGCGATGTCTGAGACAGCCAGCGCTCGCGTCCTCGTGATCGAGGACGATCGGGCTTTGTCCGAGGTCCTGTGCGACGAGCTCCGCGCCCGCGGCCACATGGCGGTGGCGGCGGAGACTGTCGCGCTGGGACTCGAGCAGCTCAAGGAGTCGGAGTTCGACGTGGCGCTCGTGGACCTCATGCTGCCCGACGGCAGCGGCATCGACATCTTGCGGCAGATCTCCGAGGACGATCTGCCCATGGAGGCGATCGTCCTCACCGGCTACGCCGCCGTCTCCACCGCCATCGAGGCGATGAAGCTCGGCGCCTACGACTACGTGACGAAGCCGGCGCGCATGGAAGAGCTCGAGATGCTGGTGCTCAAGGCGTCGGAGAAATCGCGGCTGCGGCGCGAGAACGAGTCGCTGCGCATCCGCCTGCAGCGCCAGGAGCCCAAGACGGGGCTGCTCACCGAGGATCCGGCGATGAAGGAGGTGCTGGCCACCCTCGACCGCGTGGCCGGCTCCGACCTGCCCGTCCTCATCCAGGGCGACAGCGGCACCGGCAAGGAACTGATCGCCCGCGCCCTCCACAGCAAGAGCCCCCGGGCCAACGGGCCGTTCGTGGCCGTCAACTGCGCGGCGGTGCCGGAGAACCTGCTGGAGAGCGAGCTCTTCGGCCACGAGAAGGGCGCGTTCACCGGCGCACTGTCGCGCAAGCCCGGCCTCTTCGAAGTCGCCGACCACGGCGTGCTCTTCCTCGACGAGATCGGCGAGGTCTCGGCCCAGGTCCAGGTCAAGCTGCTGCGCGCCATCGAGACGAAGGAGTTCTTCCGCGTCGGGGCCACCCGCGCCGCCCGCACCGACGTGCGCATCGTCTCCGCCACCAACAAGAACCTGAAGAACGAGATGCAGTCGGGCGGCTTCCGCGAGGACCTCTACTATCGCCTGAACGGCGTCACCCTGCGCCTGCCCCCGCTGCGCGAACGCAAGCTGGATGTCCCGCTCCTCGCCATGCATTTCCTCCAGAAGGCCGCGCCGAAGCGCAACATCAGCCCGCGGGCGATGGAGGTCCTGCGCGGCTACACATGGCCCGGCAACGTGCGCGAGCTGCAGATGGTGATCCAGCGCGCGGCCATCCTCTCGACGAGCGACGCCATCGAGCCCGACGATCTGCCCCTGGACGTCCGCGACCGAAACTGGAAGGCGGCGGCCACGATCCCCACCGGCATGACTCTCGAGGAGATGGAGCGCCAGTACATCGAGACTGTGCTTCGGGAGAACGAGGGCCATCGCGGCAAGACGGCGCGCGCGCTCGGCATCGATCCGAAGACGCTCTACAACAAGCTCGGCCCCGAGCGCCCGCGCAGCGGCGGCGGCGGCGGCGGCAAAGAGAAGTAACACCCGAGCGTCGGCAAGGCTTCCTGACGTCGCACGGCCATCACCGCCCGCCCACGTCCCTTCAACCACCGCATCGCCAACGAATTGGCGCCGAGGCCCGGCGCGGCATCGTCCTTGCCTCTCCCGAAGGCGTGAGGGAAGCCATGATGCCGAACGAAATCGAGCCTGCCATCGCCCCCGGATCGAGCGTGCTGCTCCTGATGGAAGACCTGTTCTTTCGCAAGCTGCTGCGTCGCGAGCTCGAGGGGGCCGGCTATGAAGTGACGGAGGCCATCTCCGTCGACCGCGCGCTCGCCCGCGTCGGCAACTCGCCGCCGGACCTGGTCCTGCTCGACACCTGGGTCGACCACGGCTCCGGCCTGCAGCTGCTCGAGGCGCTCCGCGCCAGCGGCGACTTTCGCCACATCCCCGTGTTGCTGATCGGCAGCGACCAGCGCAGCGAGGTGCACCGCCGCGGGCAACAGTTGGGCGCGCTGGGCCCCGTGCCGATCAGCCGCAGCAGCGGCGTGGGGCTGTGGGTCGACGCCGCCCTCGGCAGCGGAGAACCGTCCAACTGACGCCGCCGCAATAACCACAAAGACACAAAGGACACAAAGGACGCACAAAGAACGGAAAGGACGTCGGACGCTGACGTCCTAACGGACGGCGCGGAGGGGCTGGGGCATGCGATCGAAGCCGATCGCGTACGGGCAGAGGATCGGCATGCGCCGTGGCTCACCCGAAGGCGTGACCGTGTAGGCGGTGAGGCGGAAATAGTGGTCGTCAGTGGTGCCCGAGAGCGAGCCGTCGTCGTTGTAGTTCCACGGCACCTCCCGCAGGCGATCGTTGATGCTCACGATCACGTAGACGCTCTCGGAGACCATGCCCGCCAGGTCGGTGTCGCTCGGATGCGACGCCGCGCGGCTATACCCCCACATCGTGTGGGAGTGAAAGTCCCCGATCACCGAGAGCTGCGGGACCGTCCGCAGGAACCGCTCGATCCGCCGGTGCGCCCGCGGGTTGCTGACCACGCCCTTGTGCTTCCGGCGGGCGGTCTGGAAGGCGATGGCGTGCTCGACGATATACATGTCCTTCGGGCCCCTGCGGTCCCGATAACCGATCAGGAGCCCGAAGCACTCTCGCTTGTACACCTCGACCGCCGAGATGAGGAGACCCCAGAAGGCGTTCTGACTGATGTATGCGGTCATGGGTTTGTTGGAAAGCCCGGGGAACGGAGGGCGGCTGCCTGGAAACGATTCTAGGGGGGCTCCCCCCCCGTGTCAACGGCCATCGGCAATTGACATAACTATCTGAAAACGCTAGAGTTGGGCATGCCGCCCCGGCCACGGGTGTTAGTGCGTTGTTTCCTGTTACTTGCAGGGGTAACGTGCGCGGGGTCACACGCCGAAGGCGGAGACATCTCGGTTTTCATGGCCAAATCGCGCCCTGGGGAGGTCTGGGCCGACGGGTACGGCGCCGCATTGGGGTCGACGTGGTTCAAGGTCGTCATGTTCGAGGCGGAGGTCGCGCGCCTCCCCGGCGAGCTGCCCGAGGCGGGGATGACGTCGTTCACCGGCTCGGCCCTGCTCTGTGCCCCCCTGCCGATCGTGACTCCGTACGGTGGCGTGGGCGTCGGCCTCTTCCGCCAGACCCTGCGCGGCTCGAGCGAGATCGGCACCCTCAAGGCTCTCGTCATCGGGGCCAAGATGACGCTTGGACTGGCCGTGCTTCGGGCGGACTATCGCAAGCTCGAGCTGTCCGGCGGCCCGCCCCTCGAGATCGACAGCCGGATCGCCGCCGGGGTCGGGATTTCCTTTTAGGCCGCGTGCTAAGATCCCCGGGCCGTGGTCTTCATCAACTACACGACGATGCAGATGGCGGCCAAGATCGTGTACTACGGTCCTGGCCTCTGCGGTAAAACGACGAACCTGCAGTTCATTCATCACAAGACGGCGTCGAAATCCCGCGGCGAGATGATCAGCCTCGAGACGGAGACGGACCGGACGCTCTTCTTCGACCTGCTGCCCCTCGACGTCGGCATCATCGGCGGCATGAAGGTCCGCCTGCAGCTCTACACCGTCCCGGGCCAGGTCTTCTACAACGCGACGCGCAAGCTCGTGCTGAAGGGCGTGGATGGCGTCGTGTTCGTGGCGGACAGCCAGGTGGCCGCGTTCGACGCCACCGTGGAGTCGTTCCGCAACCTGGAAGTCAACGTCGCCGAGATGGGGTTGTCGATCGACGACGTCCCGCTCGTGTTCCAGTACAACAAGCGGGACATCCGCAACATCGTCCCCGTCGACAAGCTCAACGAGGTGCTGAACCCGAAGGGCCGGCCCTTCTACGAGGCGGCCGCGCTGCACGGCATCGGCGTCTTCGAGACCCTGAAGGCCATCTCGCGTTTCGCGTTGGCGTCGGTGCGGACGAAGGTCTCGAGCGACGACAGGAAGCCGGCGGTGACCATCACCTCGCCGCAGCCCGCGGCAGCACCGGCTCGTCCGGCGCCGCCGGCACCCGCACCGCCCCCCCCGTCGGCGGTGCGACCGCCCGCGGTGGCGCCTCGACCCGCTACCGGGACCGTTCCCCCTCGCCCGCCCGCCCCGCCGATGCCGACGCCCGTACCGATCGCCGCCGCCGCTACCGCCGAGGACCTCCGCGTCGAGTTCGCCGAGGAAGACCCCGAGCGGCACGTGGTCCGCCCGGTGAGCACGAAGGGCAACGTCGACATCCAGGATGCCCTCTCCAAGCTACGGACGTCGGTGGCGACGATGCCGACGAAACCGGCATTACCCGTCAAGGCGTCGGTGCCGACGCTCGATCGCCGCCTCCAGGATGTGCTGGGCGCCGTGGCCGACGAGACCCGTCAGGACGTCCGCAAGAAAGTGACTGTGGACGTGCCGGCCGACCTGCTCCGGGGGGCCACCTCGGTCAAGATCCAGGTGCTGCTGGAACGCTCCGGCAGCGATATTCCCCTGCCTCTGCCGGAGCCGATCGTTCTGAAGTATGCGCCGACGAAGAAGCTCGAGCGCGTGAACGTCCGCGTCGACCTGGAAATCAAGACGAAATAGGGGTCTGGGGGGCCGAGCAGCCGTCGTTGTTTGGCGCTCGGCCGCGCAGGCCCCCCAGCAATCTCGAGTGACGCGCCGTTGCGGCACTCGAGATTGAATGAATTGAAGAAAGGCGGGGGGCCGAGCAGCCGTCGTTGTCTGGCGCTCGGCCGCGCAGGCCCCCCAGCAATCTCGAGTGACGCGCCGTTGCGGCACTCGAGATTGAATGAAATGAAGAAAGGCGGGGGCCGAGCAGCCGTCGTTGTCCGGCGCTCGGCCGCGCAGGCCCCCAGCAACATCGAGTGACGCGCCGTCGCGGCACTCGATGTTGTATGTAAATGAAGAAAAACTAGCTAAAACTAGCTGGCCTTCTTCGGCGCGGCCGGCTTGGGCGCCGGCTTGGCGGAGTTGTTCGCGGTGGCCGTGGGCAATGCTCCGGCATCGACCACTGTCGACGTCGGCACCGTCCCCAGCTTGTCGGCCTCGCCGACGAACAGGTGGTACACCAGCAGGCCGAGCTCGCGGTCGTCCTGGTTGATCCCCTTGGCCTTCGGAATGAACGACTGGTTCATCGTCAGGCGCAGGTCGACCCACTCGCCCTTGCCGAGCTGCTCGGCGCTGAAGCGGATCTTCTTCAGGAAGACCTCGGAGCTCTCGATGGGGATCTGCAGGCCGGAGCCCGCGTTCACCGACACCGTCAGCACCGGCGGCTGATCGAACGCCTTGTAGTTCGTGTCCGCCTCGAGGTACACCACCACGTCCTTCTTGGGGTTCTTGAAGGAGACCAGGGCCTCTTTCTTCGTCCACATCCGCTCGAGGCCCGGATTCTGGGGCGACACCTCCATGCTGTGCCAGCCCTCCTTATAGATCGGGAAGATGTTCTCCGTCTGCGGGAGCAGCTCGATGGTGCCGACCCTGAACTCGCGCATGCCGGCGTCGTCGCCCTTGAGCTTCACGCGCTCCCCGTTGCCCGCGGCGGGATACAGGCCCATGCGCACCTCGACCGGCCCCACGTAGGGGTAGATCGGGATGAACTTGGTGCGGGTGTACGTGTACGTCTTTCCCGGCTCCCAGGTCGAGGGCGGCGGCTCGGGCACGTGGTCGTCATCGAAGAGCGACATGTTGTGCGGGTCGAGGAAGTGCACCATCGCGCGGTATTCCTGATCCAGCTTCTTCGCCTGCGGATCGGCCTTCCACGTGTAGGTGATCTCGACAGCGCTGGCCAGCGAGACCCGGGGCCGGTTGGCGGCGAAGCCGGGCTCGATGGGGTTTTCGACAGCCTTGTCACGGCGTGCGCACGAGCCGAGCAGCCCGGCGCTCACGGCAATGATGGCTACGGCGATCGATGACGATGAGACACGTCCAAGATTCATCTGCTCTCCTCTACGCTCGCGGCCGGGTCCTCTGGGGCCGCATTCAACTAGCGCGAAACCTAGAGAGACTACCGAAACGCCGCGCGGAATGTCAATGCGGCGGGCAAAAACGCCTGGGCAAAAAACGGCCCCCGAGCGCCCTGTGCTACCATCCTTCAGGGTCTGTCGGACGAGGAGGCTTCTGCTTGAGGGTACCGCGTGGTATTGGGGGATTCCTTGTCCTATTGGCATTGACTTCGATCGGTTGCGCCCGCAGCCGACCCGACGCCCCCGAGCCCCCCAAGACAGCCGCACCCGCGCAGCCTCTCGCCACCGACAAGCTGATCGCCGCCGCCGACGGGCATCTCAAGAGCGGCTTGCAGCTCCTCGACGAGGGCCACCTGACAGGGGCCCGCGCGGAGCTCGACAAGGCCGTCGAAGTGTACCTGACCGCTCCCGGTGGCGCGTACGCCGACACCCGGATCGCGGACGCCTATCGGCGGACGCTCGACACCGTCCACATGCGCGAGCTGGAGGCCCTGGCCGCCGGCGACGGGTTCACGGAGGTGCTGCCCGAGCCCGCCTCCATCGACGAAGTCGGCTCGATCGCCATGACGGAGCAGCCGGTCACCGAGGAGACACGCCGCATCGCGGAGGACGCCGTACGCCAGGAGGTCAACGACATCCCGGTCGAGCTCAACGACTCCGTGCTGTCCTGCATCGAGCTGTACCAGGGCCGGCTGCGCGAGTGGTTCACCGAGGCCCTGGCTCGCGGCGGGCGTTATCTTCCCCAGATCCGCGCCACGTTCGCGGCCGAGGGTATCCCCCAGGACCTGGCCTACGTCGCTCTCGTGGAGAGCGCCTTCAAGACGGGCGCGCTGTCGCGGGCGAAGGCCAAGGGAGTCTGGCAGTTCATGCCCGCCACCGGCAAGGAGTACGGCCTCAATCGCGATTGGTGGATCGACGAGCGCAGCAGCCCCGAGAAGGCCACGCGGGCGGCGGCAAAGTATCTGAAGACGCTCTACCAGACGTTCGGTGACTGGCCGTTGGCGCTCGCGGCCTACAACGCCGGGCCGGGCAAGGTCCAACGGGGCCTCGAGCGCTACAAGGCGAACGACTACTGGGCGCTGCGGCGCACGCGAGCCCTCCGGCGCGAGACGAAGAACTACGTCCCCATGATCCACGCCGCCATCGTCGTGGCGAAGGCACCGGAGAAGTACGGCTTCACCTACGAACCGGAGGCGCCGCTCTCGTTCGAGACGGTGGCGCTCCAGAGCGCCGTCGATCTGCGCACGATCTCCGAGTGCGCGGAGACCACCCTCGACACCGTGCGGCTGCTGAATCCCGAGCTGCGGCGCCTGGCCACCCCCGTGGCCTTCGCCCTCAACGTGCCCGAAGGCAAGGCGGCGACGGTGAAGGAGTGCCTCGGCAAGATCCCGCCCGAGCGCCGGGTTCGCTTCCGCACCCACGTCGTCGCCCGCGGCCAGACGCTGGCCTCCATCGGCCGCCGCTATGGCGTGCGCGCCGCGGACATCGCCCAGGCCAACGCCTTGTCCGCGGACAAGCGACTGGGCCGCGGCACGGAGCTCATCATCCCGATCCCGGCGGAACGCACCACCTCCGTGGCGTCGGCACGGCCGCGCACCACCGCGGTGGCGCAGGCGACGGCCAGCGGGAAGCCGATCAGCTATCGCATCAAGCCCGGGGACACGCTCTCCACCATCGCCACGCAATACGGGACGACCGTGCAGCACCTGCGAAAGTGGAACGGCCTGCGGGGCTCCGGAATCGCGGCCGGCGAAACGCTCACGATCTACACGACCGAGCGTTCCAAGGGCGGAAGCGCAGCCTCGCGCCTCGACCCGCTGCAAGCCGCCGCCCACGAGTAGACGCCGTCAGCTCTAGCGCACGGCGTCGGCGAGGGCCTCGCCCACCAGGCGATGGGCGATCTCGTTCGGGTGCCAGTCGACCGGGTGTACCCAGAGCGACTCCGCGGGCTGCGTGGACAAGGACGCCCGCAGATCGAGGAACGTGATGCCGGCGTCGCGGCAGAACTGCCGGATCACCTGGTGCGCGCCCTCGAACGGATAGTCCTTCTGCAGGTCGACCAGCCACGGCCACAACGCCACGACGAAGCGCGCGTGGTGGGCGCGGGCCTGGGCGTCCATCGAGCGGATGAGGAACTGCGTCCGGCGCCAGCCTTCGCCGTTCGGCTCGCCGTACATGTCGCGATAGCAGCGCGTGCTGGCGATCGAGACGCTCCGTGACTCCCACCGATCGCGGACGAAGGCCCACAAGCGCGGCGCGTACCAGGACAGCGGCGCGTCCACGCCGCCGTTGGCGGTGAGCCTGCCGCGCAGCGTCATCCAATCGTTGAGATAACCCTGGCCGTCGTGGAACGACGGGGCCTGCACGGCATCGTTCAAGACCATCGAGTACACGACGACGTCCGCACCATAAGGCAGGACCGTCTGGAACGTGTCGTAGAGCGCCGGGAAATCGGTGCCGCGGCGCCCCGCGTTGCGCACTTCCCAGCGGGAGCCGCCGAGTGTCCGCTCCAGCACCCGGGCGAACGTGTGCGGCTCCTTCACGCCCTGGCCTTCGGTGAACGAATCGCCGAGGACGACGACGCGGCGGTGGCCGGCGGCGGGCGGCCCGAACGCCCGGTCGCGAAAACCCAGGGCGTTGTAGTGGAATTCCACCGCGTGAGGCGCGCGCTCCGCGACCGCCTCGAAGCGCCGCGCGGCCGCCACCGCCTTGTAGCGCTCACGCATCCCGCCCGCGCGCAGGTCGATGTCGAAATAGCCGCGCGGGTTGCTCGGGTAGCAGTCGAGGAGGACGGTGTGCGCGTCGTCCATCAGGCGCGCCGGCGCCGACGGACGCGACGAGGAGTAGCCGAAGCCGCGCAGCGTCAGCTCCATCATGAGAGCGGTGGCCAAGACCGACGTCAAGACCATTACGTAGGCGACGGCGACCTCGCGGGCCCCGAGGCCGTGGCGGGCGCGGCGCAGCCGGCGCGGGAGACGGGCGACGGCGAGGCGGGGGCGGCTCCACACGAGCCGCAGCAGGCGGCCCCGGGCACGCTTCCGCGGTGGCGCGAGGGGAGCGCCGTCGGCACGACCCGCTCGAAGCTGCGCTTTGGCCATGAGCCTCTAGACGAAAAGGTCAGGGTACCGAACCCATCGGGTGAACGCAATCGGGCGCGGGTCCGGGCGCGTCAGTCCGGGATCGCGTAGACGAGGAGGTCCTTGTTCGCCGCCCCGGCGGGCAACTGAAGGTCCCAGTCGCGATGGGCCAGTACCTGTCGCACTCCGAAATCGCGCCGGACCTTCTTCCAGTCTTCGTTCGTCCGCTCCTCCCACACCGCGCGGTTGTGGGCGAAGGGGATCATCGCGGTGTGCCGGGCCTCGTTCGGCGGGCGGAAGAAGTCGATGCCGTAGACGCCGTCCAGGATCCGCGCCATCTCCGGCGCCGCCTCCCAGGCGTATGGCAGCATGTCGAGCCCGGTCGCGTCCAGGATGATCGGCCGGCGGGTCCGGAGCTGGACGAGGGACAGGCCGGCGGCGGGGGCGATGACGCCATCCCCGCGCGCGAGGTCGGCGAACACGCGGTTGTTGGTCCGATCCTTCAGCTCGCGCGGCTGCTGGACGGCAAGGACGAAGGCGAGGACGGGCGCGCTGGCGAGGATGGCCAGGGACACGAGTCGCACGGGATCGCGCGGGGCCGGCACCCCCTCGCTTCCCCGCCGCATCGACCACCGGGCGGCGACCACGAGCAGCGCCGCCGCCGTCACGAGGACGTGCAGCCGCTCCCAGGGAGCGCTCCCCGCCCCGAGCGCCCGGCCGAGCTCGAGGTAGCGGCTACGATGCGCGAGCAGAAGGCCGGCCAGCAGGACCAGCAGACCGGCGCTCGTCCAGCGTCCGCCCCGCGGCTTCGACAACAAGGCGATGAGGACCGCCGTCGATGCCAGCACGTCGATGTTGACCAGGCGGTTCGGCATGAGCACGAGCAGGGCGCGGGGCAGGTGCTCGAGGCCGGCCAGCGAGACGAGCAGGAGCGCGACCGCCGCGGCACTGCCGGCGCCCAGGGCACTCAAAAGGAAGCGAGCGGGCTCGGGAACCTCGTGCGCGAACGCCCGCCGCCAGAGAAGGGCTATCGCCCCCGTGCCCAGTCCAACCCAGAGGCCGTGATGTCCGAGATCGATCGGCTGGCGGTGCGCGTCCCAGTCGCGCACGAAGGCGTCGAAGTACGGCTTCACGTCGACGGCGGCGTGAGCGGCGCCGCGCAGGCCCCAAAGCTGAACCAGCGCGCTGACGGCCGTCACCGCCGTGCCGGCGGCGATCCAGCGCCAGTGGGGCAAGAGGGCGCGCCGGCTGGCCGCATCGGCAAGAACGACGGCGCCGACGAGCAGCCACAACCACGCGCCCAGCGACGGATGCACTGCCGGCGCGAGGCCGAGAAGCAGCAGCCCGGCGCCGTAGCGTCCGCATCCGAGCAGCGCGAGGACGAGCAGGTCGAAGGCGAGCCCCAGGACTCCGTACGTGTGCGAGACACCGAAGAGCCAGATCGGATAACCGACGCCGTATTGGGGCGCCGGCGTGAGATGGATGAAGAACGGCGCGAGGAGCGAGACGGCGCGGTCCTCGGTGAGCGCGTACACGACGAGGGCCAAGGCCGAGATCGACACGAGGCCGAGCAGGCCGCTGATCGCGTACGAAACCGCGATCTCCGACATCCCCGCGCGGAGCAGGAGACCCGACAGCTGGACGACGAGGGTCCACAGCTTCAGGTGGTACACGTAGAAGGGATTGCTCGGCGGGTACGTCACCAGGCCGGCGATGACCTGTCCCGACTCCACCGAGAACTGCCAGGTAGCGTGCCCGAGACCGAGAAGGAGTCCGAGAACGGAGCTCGCCAGCCAGACCTGGCGGACGCGGCGAGCGTCCGGCACTACTCGGCGTCGATCGCGACCACGATCCGGCCGGTCGCATCCACGTGCCCGCGATACATCGCAGCGGTGTCGAACGGCATGGCGAAGCGCCCGGCGGCGTCCAAGGCAATGAGGCCGCCCTCCCCGCCGAGGGCCCGCTGCTTGGCGATCACCTCCGCCGCCGCCTCGGCCAGGCTGAGGCCCTTGTACGCGACGAGGGCGGAGACGTCGTGGGCAGCGGCCGCTCGGATGAAGAACTCGCCCTTGCCGGTGCAGGAGACGGCGCACGTGCGGTTGTCCGCATACGTGCCGCAGCCGATGAGCGGCGTGTCGCCCACGCGGCCGAAACGTTTGTTCGTCGTCCCACCGGTGGAGGTCGCCGCCGCGAGGTTGCCGGCCCGATCGAGGGCCACCGCCCCCACCGTGCCGTAGTGGATCTCGTCGAGATCCCCCGCGTCGCTCCCCTGAGTGCGCTCCCGCTCCTGCGCCTCCTGCAGCTCTTTCCAGCGACGGTCGGTGTGGAAGTACGACGGCTCGACGAAATCGACACCCTGCTCCCGGGCGAAGGTCTCGGCGCCGGTGCCCACCAGCATGACGTGGCGCGACTTCTCCATCACCAGCCGCGCCAGCGACACCGGGTTCTTGATGCGGGTCAGCCCCGCCACCGCCCCCGCCCGGAGCGTGGCACCGTCCATGATGGAGGCGTCCAGCTCGTTGGTCCCGGCATTGCTGAAGACGGCTCCCTTACCGGCGTTGAAGTGCGGCGAATCCTCGAGGGCTCGGACCGCCGTCTCGACAGCGTCGAGCGCCGCCCCGCCCCCGGCGAGAATTTCGTGGCCCGAGCGGAGGGCCTCGGCGAGGGCGGCGCGCACCTCCGCCTCCTGCTCCGGCGTCCGCTTCTGCTTCGGGAGGGCACCCGCCCCGCCGTGAATCACGAGCATCGTGGCCTGCCGAACGTATCACGGCCCGACGTTCGATCCGTTCCCCGAAAAGGCGACCAGTTGAAATTGAAATCCAATTTCATTATTATAGGGGCGGTTGTATGGCCTGCACCGCCCATCCCGCCGACGGCACCCTCGAGGCTCCTCCTCTCGGCCCGCGCATGACGCGTTGCGAGTGCGCCGAGATCTCGTTCGAGGAGGCGGCGCGCCGCATGGAGGCCGAGCGCCTCACCGTCGACGAGCTCACGCGGCGCACGGGCTGCGGAGGCAACTGCACGGCCTGCATCCCCGACCTCAAGCGCTTCCTGTCGAATCGGTAACGTCATATCCATCGTTCTCGAGCGCCGCAACAGCGCGTCGCTCGAGAACGACGGGGCCTGCGGGGCTACCAAAGCAAGCCAGGGGCTTGCACCCGTCCGCATCCGTACACTCGCTGCGCCGTCCGGACCCGGCGGCGCGTCGCGGGTGCAGCTCCTCGGCCCCGTTACTGTAGACTCTCGACTGTCGACTCTCGACTGTCGACTGTTGACTGCCATCCAAGGAGCCCTCATGAAAGGCGACGCCGACGTCATCCAGATCCTGAACGACGTGCTCTGCGCCGAGCTGACCGGCATCAACCAGTATTTCATCCACGCCATGATGTGCGCCAACTGGCGCTACAAGCGCCTGGCCGATCACTCCCGCGAGGAGTCGCTCGAGGAGATGAAACACGCCCAGGAGGTCATCGAGCGCATCCTCTATCTGGACGGCGTGCCCAACATGCAGAAGTACATGAAGGTCAATGTCGGGCAGACGGTGCCGGAGCAGCACGAGTTCGACCTCGCCGTCGAGAAGGACGCAGTGGATCGGCTGAACAAGGGCATCGAGCTGTGCCGCGGCAAAGGCGACAACGGCTCGCGGCTATTGCTCGAGAAGATACTCCACGACGAAGAGGAGCACGTCGACTGGCTCGAGTCGCAGCTCCTGCAGATCAAGACCCTCGGCCTCGACAACTACCTCGCCCAGCAGATCAAGGATTAGCACCGCGCACGGGAGCCGGCTCCCGGTACGCAGATCGCTCCGGTGTTTCCCCCTTCGCTGAAATTGAAATTGAATTTCATTTTCAATTATTCTTGACACCCCCGGCCGGGCTCGCTATTCTGTCCCCACAAAGATGAAATTGGATTTCATTTTCAATTTCACGGGGGCCCCATGAGCAAGCGAGCGAAGAAGAAGGCGCAGGCCAGGCGGCGATCGGGGGGCAAGGCCCCCTGGCTGGCGATGGGAACGTTCGTGGCGTGCACCGCGGTCTCACCGGCGGCGGCCCAGGAGGCCGAAGGAACCGCCGGCGCCTCGCGCGCCGACACCCGGGCGCAGCCCACGCTGACGCTGGACATCGCCGCCGGCCCGCTCGACGTCGTCCTCGCCGCCTTCCGCCAGGTGGCCGGCGTCGACGTGCGCATCGCCAGCCAGACCATCCAGGACATCCAGAGCCCCGGCGTCCGCGGCCGGCTCACCGTCGAGCAGGCTCTCAAGGCGATCCTCGAAGGCACACGGGTGCGCTATCGCTTCACCGCCCCGCTGGCAGTGACCCTGGAGCTGCGCCTCCAGGAGTCACTCGAGGTCTCCGCCGCCCCCGCCCCGTTCTCGTCCAAGTACACCGAGCCCCTGCGCAACGTGCCCCAGACGGTGATGGTCATCCCCAGCGCGATGATCGAGGAGCAGAACGCCACCACGCTGCGCGACGTGCTGCGCAACGTCACCGGTATCAGCATGCAGGCCGGAGAGGGCGGGGTGCCTGCCGGCGACAACCTCTCGATCCGCGGCTTCAACGCGCGCACGGACCTCTTCGTGGACGGCGTCCGCGACTTCGGCGGATACTCGCGCGATCCGTTCAACATCGAGCAGGTCGAGGTGACGAAAGGGCCCGCCTCGTCGTACTCGGGGCGCGGCTCGACGGGCGGCTCGATCAACCTCGCCACGAAGACCCCCGGGCTCGACGCCGCCCGGAGCGCCAGCCTCGGCGCGGGCACCGACGACTACAAGCGCGGGACGATCGACGTCAACCAACCGATCGAGGGCTCACCCGTCCGCGGAACGGCCGTGCGCCTGAACGCGATGTGGACCGACGCCGACACACCGGGGCGCGACGTGGTGACGAATCGTCGTTGGGGGGTGGCGCCGTCCGTCGCTTTCGGCCTCGGCACTCCCACGCGGGTGACGCTCGGCTACTCGCACCTCGACCAGGACAACGTCCCCGACTACGGGATCCCGTGGGTACCCGTCGACAACGTGCCGCTCGCGGACCTCCGCGATCAGGCGGCCCCCGTCGACTTCCGCAACTTCTACGGCCTCACCGCGCGTGACTACGAGAAGACCGAGACCGGACTGGCCACCGCGCTGCTCGACCGCGACCTCGGCCGCGCGCTGCACGCCCGCGCCCTCGTCCGCTACGGCCGCACGCGGCGCGACTCCCTCATCACCGCGCCCCGCTTCCAGAGCGCGACCAGCACCGACATCCGCCGGACCGACTGGAAGTCCCGCGACCAGAACGACGGGATCACGGCCGGGCAGGTGTCGTTGAACGCGAGCTTCCGCGCCGCCGCCTTCGAGCACGCGGTGGTCGCGGGGGTGGAGATGGCCCGCGAGACGTCGATCAACTACACCCGCGTGGAGACGGCGCCGACCCTGCCCCTCACCGACCTCTACCGCCCGAACCCGAATGATCCGTACACGGGCGGCCTCGAGCGCAACGGCGCCCGGACCGACGGCGCCGCCGACTCCATGGCCGTCTTCGCCTTCGACACCCTGAAAGCCGGCGAGCACCTCGAGCTGCTGGGCGGCCTGCGCTGGGATCGCTTCGGCCTCGACTACGCGACGATCGACGCTGCCGGCGTGGCCACGCCGTTCGAACGCACCGACGAGATGGTGAGCTGGCGGGCCGGCATCGTCTACAAGCCGCGGCCCGACGGGAGCGTCTACGCCGGCGCGGGCACGTCTCTGAACCCGTCGGCGGAGGGCCTCGCCCTGAGCGCGGCGACCGCGACCCTCGAGCCGGAGAAGAGCCGCAGCTACGAGCTCGGCACGAAGTGGGACGTCCTCAAGGGCCGGCTGTCGTTGGTCGCCGCGTTCTTCCGGACGGAGAAGACCAACGCCCGCACGCCGGGCCTCAACCCCGGCGACGCTCCGACCGTGCTCCAGGGTGAACATCGCATCGACGGCGTGGACGTGGGCGTGACCGGCCGCGTCACCCGCCGATGGAGCGTGCTGGGCGGCTACACGTTCATGGACAGCGAGATCGTCCGCTCCAACACCGCCGCCGAGATCGGCAAGGAATTCGGCAACACCCCGCGCCACTCGTTCAGCCTGTGGAGCAGCTACCGCACCACGTTCGGCGCCGAGCTCGGCGGCGGCGTGCGCTACGTGGGCGACCGCTTCAACAGCAACACCAACGCGCGCACGGCCCCCGCGTACTGGCTGGTGGACGCCATGGCCGCCTACGCGGTGAACAGCCACCTCACGCTCCGCCTCAACGCCAACAACGTGACGGACGAGCGCTACATCGATCGCATCGGCGGCGGCCATTTCGTCCCCGGCGACGGGCGCCTGGTGGCGCTCAACGCCGGCGTCAGCTTCTGATGCTGCTCCCCGTGGCCGACGTGCTCTCGGCGGCCCAGGTCGCCCACGCACGCGAGGCGCTCGATCGTGCGGAGTGGGTGGACGGCCGCGTCACGGCGGGACATCAGTCCGCCCGCGCGAAAGACAACCGCCAGCTTCCCGAGGACTCGCCGATCGCGCGCGCCCTCGGGGACACGATCGTGGGCGCGCTGCAGCAGAGCGCCCTGTTCGCCGCCGCCGCCCTGCCGCTGCGTGTCTTCCCCCCGCTGTTCAACCGCTACGAAGGCGGCCAGTCGTTCGGCACCCACGTGGACAACGCGGTGCGCCAGGTGCCGGGCACGCCGCACCGCCTGCGCACCGATCTCTCCGCCACCCTCTTCCTGAACGCCCCCGAGGAGTACGACGGCGGCGAGCTCCAGGTCGAGGACACCTTCGGCGTCCACAGCGTGAAGCTCCCGGCCGGCCATCTCATCCTCTACCCCGCCAGCAGCCTGCACCACGTGCGGCCGGTGACCCGCGGCGTGCGGCTCGCGTCTTTCTTCTGGGTCCAGAGCCTCGTGCGCGACGACGGGCAGCGGACGCTGCTGTTCGATCTCGACACCGCCCTCCAGCGCCTGAGCCGCGACCATCCGGACCATCCGTCGGCGGTGGCGCTCACCGGCGTGTATCACAACCTCCTCCGCCGCTGGGCGGATCTGTAGGGACATCGTGAAGCTCCGCACGGTTCTCTTCTGGATCCATCTCGCGGTCGGTGTCGTCGTCGGGCTCGTCGTCCTCAACATGTCCGTCAGCGGCATGATCATGGCGTTCGAGCCGCAGATCGTGGCGTTCGCCGAGCGTGACGTGCGGCACGTGCCGCCCCCCGCCCCGAATGCACCGCGCCTGGCCCTGGGCGCGTTGGTGGCGCGCGTCCGCGCGCAGGTGCCTACGGCGTCGGTGACAGCGGTGACCGTGACGGCGGAGCCCACCGCCGCCGTGTCGCTGAACCTCGGCCGTGAGGCCGGCACCGTCTACGTGAACCCGTACAACGGCGACGTCCTCGGCAAGGGCTCGAAGGTGCACGACTGGCTGCACGACGTGGAGGCGTGGCATCGGCGCTTGAGCACCGCACCGACAGGCGACGCCGCCGAGCGCCGTCCGATCGGTCGAACCCTCACGGGCAGCGCCGCCGTCGCGATGTCCTTCATGGCGGTGAGCGGCCTGTACCTCTGGTGGCCGCGGACGTCGAGCGGCAAGCCCGTCGTCTTTTTCCGTCGCGGCCTCCGCGGCCGAGCCCGGGACTTCAACTGGCACAACGTGGCCGGCCTCTGGTGCGCAGGCTTGCTCCTCGTCTCCACCGCGACCGGCGTCGTGATGTCGTTCCGGTGGGCCAACGATCTCGTGTACCGCGTCGCGGGCGGGACGCCGCCGCCGGCGCGCGGCAGCGATGCCCGGGCGGAGAGGTCGAACGAGGCCGCCGTCACACCCGACCTCGACGCGCTCTGGACGCGTGCGGAATCCCAGGCCCCCGACTTCGTCTCCATCACGATGCGCCTGCCGCGGCGCGGCTCGACAGTCAACGTCTCGATCGTCGAGGCCGGCGCCCATCCTCATCAGCGATCGACGCTCACCCTCGACGGCGCGACCGCCGCGGTCGTGAAGTGGGAGCCCTTCTCCGCGCAGAGCCGGGGCCGTCGCTGGCGCGCCTGGGTTCGTCCCGTGCACACCGGCGAGGCGGCGGGCCTCCCGGGTCAGATGGTCGCGTTCACCGGCGCCTCCGGGGCCACCCTCCTCGTCGCCACGGGATTCGCCCTCTCGCTGCGTCGGCTCGCGGCGTGGGCGCGGCTGCTGAGCTCTCACAGCGACAGCAGGAACGCGAGCAGGTCGGCTCGCTCCGCAGGGGCGAGGCTCACGTCGGGCAGCTTGGTCGACAGCGACAACCGATAAGGCACGGGACCGGCGTGGCGGTCGAGGACGTCGTCGAGGGTCGCCAGCGAGCCGTCGTGCATGTAGGGGGCGTTGCGCGCGACGTCGCGCAGGCTCGGCGTGCGGAACGCGTAGTCGAGCGCGGGCTGCTTCACGATGGCGCCGCGCCCGCGGTCGGCCCCCGGCAGGCCGATGTCGTGGAAGGCCCCGTCGGAGAAGCTCCAGCCGGAGTGGCACCGCACGCAGCCCGCCTTGCCGGTGAACAGCGCGAAGCCGCGCCGCCCCTCGGGTGACAGCGCACGGCGATCTCCCGCCACCCAGCGATCGAAGGCGCTCTCGCCGGACCGGATTCCCCGCTGAAACGTCGCGAGCGCCTTGCCGATGTTCTCGGCGGATACGCGCGGGTCCTCCGGAAACGCCGCCGCGAAAGCGCGCTGGTAGCGGGAATCGGCGGAGAGCCGCGCGACCAGACGAGCGAGGTCGCCGCCCATCTCGTTCGGGCCCTCCATCGGAACGAGGGCCTGGGACTCGAGGCTCGCCGCCCGCCCGTCGCGGAAGAGGCGCGGCGCCCACGCCACGTCCAGCAGCGGCGGCGTGCGGCGCGCGAGGTCGGCCCCGTCGCGGCCCCGGGCCCGGGGGCGGCGGTCCGACCAGTTGGAGGCCGGATCATGGCATCCGGCGCACGAGCGGCGGCGGTCGGCGGAGAGGGCGGGGTCGAAGAACAACCGCTCGCCCAGCACTGCCTTCGAGACGGTGTACGGATTGTCGGCGGGAAACGGCACGCGTGCCGGCCGACGGAACTCGCCGTAGGAAGAGAGAGTGTCGGCTCCTGTCGCCAGGGCCAGACCACACGCGACGGCCAGCAGAGATACCCGCCCGCGCCGGGCGCGGACGGAACCGAGGTTTCCCATGCGACGGAACCGTCATTGGCAAGGTTGGTGCCGTCGGCGCTCGATCGGGGCAACGAGCGAGCGGCGAGTGACTTGGATGCGGACCTGCCTGCGGCGCGACTCCCGCCGTGTTGCGCAACGACCCACCGACTGTCGCAAAACCGACCGAGTGGACCTGTCTCGGACCGAGATGCCACTAGGCTCGCCATCCTGGCGACGGGCTCTCCCCCCGGCCGCACCCAAGGAGGAGAGCATGCTGGCCACTTCACTCACCGCCGCCGTTCTCGGCGTCGACGCCCACCTGGTCCGCGTCGAAACCGACACCGCCCCCGGCTTCCCGAAATTCACGATGGTGGGCCTTCCCGACTCCGCCGTGAAGGAAAGCGAAGCCCGCATCCGTGCCGCGCTGCGCAACTGCGGCTACGACTTCAAGTGGGACCGCCGGATCATCGTCAGCTTCGCGCCGGCGAGCCTGCGCAAGGTGGGCTCGTCGTACGACCTCGCCACCGCGCTGGGCCTTCTCGCCGCCGACGGCGTCGTGCCGCGGGAGCGGCTCGACGACGTGTTGTGGGTCGGCGAGCTGGCGCTGAACGGCGCCGTGCGCGCGGTACCCGGGGTCTTGCCCATGGTCCTCGCCGCGAAGGCCCACGGGCTGGCCGCCGCCGTCGTTCCCACCGCCTGCGGGGCAGAGGCCTCCATCGTCGACGGCATCCACGTGTATCCGGTCGAATCGCTGCTCGAGGCGGTGGCCCTCACCGGCTCGGTTGATCGTCCGCCACCACCGGCCGCGCGGGCGGCTGCCCCCGAGCCGCCCGCCGCGCCCGATCTCGCCGACATCCGCGGGCAGCTTCTGGCGCGCCGCGCCCTCGAGATCGCCGCCGCTGGCGGCCACAACCTTCTGCTCGTCGGCCCGCCCGGATCGGGAAAGACGATGCTCGCCCGCCGCCTCCCCGGCGTGCTGCCGCCGCTCACGCAGAACGAAGCCGTGGAGACGACGGCCATCCATTCCGCCTGGGGCGGGCGCGTCGGCGGCCTCATCCACACGCGGCCGTTCCGCAGCCCACACCACACCGCGAGCGACATCGCGATGGTCGGCGGTGGGTCGCAGCCGAGGCCGGGCGAGGTGAGCCTCGCTCACAACGGCGTCCTGTTCCTCGACGAGCTGCCCGAGTTTCGCCCGCACGTGCTCGAGGCGCTGCGGCAGCCCCTCGAAGATCGCGGGGTCACGATCTCCCGCGCCCGCACTGTCGTGCGGTTTCCCGCGCGGTTCCAGCTCGTGGCCGCCATGAACCCGTGCCGGTGCGGGCGCTACGGCGACCCGGCCGGCGGCTGCCGCTGCGGTCCCGACGGCGTGCACGCGTACGGCGCGCGGATCTCGGGGCCGCTGCTCGACCGCATCGATCTGCAGGTGGAGGTGCCGCTGCTCCGCTACCACGAGATCGACGGCGCGCCCGGCGAGTCGTCGGCGGCGGTGGCGGCCCGCGTGCGCCGCGCGCGGGAGCGGCAACTCGCGCGCGGCGCCCCCAACGCGGAGATCGCTCCGGGTCTCCTGCGGGCGGCCGCCGCCCTCGACGACGACGCGCGCCGGCTCGTCGCTTCCGCCGTCGATCGCCTGCGGCTCTCGGGCCGCGGCCACGATCGACTGCTCCGCGTCGCGCGGACGATCGCCGACCTCGAAGGTGCCGCCGAGGTGGCGGTGCGTCACACCGCCGAAGCGCTTCAGTTCAGAACCGGCGCGTTGCCGCCGTGAACGCGAGACGGCATGTAGTTTCCACATAGCAATTACGGCCCATTGTTTCCGCGGACACGCGAGTGATAACGTCCGCCGCCTATGCGCCAACCACACACGTCGCGTCACATCATCGCCATCGCCGTCTCCATCTTCACCGCCGTCGTGACATCGGCCGTCCAGGCCGACCCACGCATCGTGCCGTCGGCGCGCGCCCGGAGAGCGTGTGCCGCGGTTTCGGCGGCCTCTACTACGTCACACTGCAAGGCCCTGCCGGCGGCCCCGCGGGTGACGGCGGCATCGCCGTCATCGACGGCGATACCGTCCGTCCGTTCGCGGTGGGAATGGACGATCCCAAGGGCATCGCCTTTACCGGAACACACCTCGTCACCGCCGACCTCAAGCGCGTCTGGATCGTCGATCGCTGGGGAGAAAAACGCGAGCTCGCCACCGAGACGTCATTCCCGTTCCCGATCGCGTTCCTGAACGACGTCGCCGCCGAGCGCGGCGGGAGCGTGCTCGTCACCGAGATGGGCGCGCGCACGCTCATGCGCGATCCGGCCACGACGTTCCTGTGGCCGATCGACAGCCCGCAAGCGGCCGCCATCCCGGCCACCTCGCGCGTCTATCGCATCGACGGCGACGGACACGTGACTGTCGCGGTCACCCCGTCTCGCGAGGTCCTCGTGATGAACGGCATCACCACCGGCCACGGCAACCGGCTCCTCGCCGCCGAGTTCTTCTACGGCAACATCACCGCCATCAAGAACGACGAGAAGACGATCCTCGCCACCGGATTCCGCGGCGCGGACGGCATCGAGGAGAGCCGGCGCAAGGACATCTACGTGTCGAGCTTCGAGCAGGGGATCGTCTGGAAACTGTGCCGCGGCCGCGGCACGCCCGAGGTCCTGCTCAGTGGCCGAGGGCGGTTCTCGACGGCGGACATCCATCTCGACGAAAGCCGCGGGCTGCTCCTCGTGCCGGATACGCTGGCGGGCACCGTCACGTTCCTGCGCGTCGGACGTTAGTACGCGCTAGCCGATCGGCGTGCTCGGGGGCTAGACTCTGGCCTCCGAGCATGCCTTCGTCCCATTCCGTCGAGCTTCATCGCCTCACGCACACCGGCGCCGCCGGCACCACCACCGCCGTCGTGGCGCCGGCGTGGGGCGCCAACATCATCGGCTTCGTATTCCATCGCCAGGATCTCCTCTGGCCGATCTCGTTCCTCGAGACTGTCGATGCCGCGAGCCTGGCCGCGAAGCCGACGAGTTATGGCGCGCCGGTCCTGGCCCCCACGCCCGGGCGGCTCGGCACGATACCGGGGGCGTTCGTCTTCGATGGACGCGAGCACCGGATGGCGCAGGCGCGGCATGGCTTCCTTCGCAACCTGGCGTGGACGGTGATCGAGCGGACCCCGGCCTCGATCACGTGCGCGGTCGACGTACGGCCGAGCTCGTCGCTCGGCTCGTTCCCGTTCTCGTTCCGCGCCGAACACCGCGTGACGGTGGCCGATGGCTTCCTCCAGGCGGAGCTCTCCTTCCGTAGCACCGGCGCCGGCGATCAGCCGATCAGCGCCGGGTGGCATCCGTATCTGCATCGGGACCCCGGCTGCCGCCTGCTCATCCCGGCGGCGTCGCAGTGGGAGCTCGACACGTCCGAGGAGCCGCTGCCCACGGGACGGCTCTCTTCGGTCGCGGGCACGTCCGATTTCCGCCGCGGACGAGTGCTCGATTCCGCCGAGCACTGGGACCTCACGCTCGCCGACCTCGCGATGGCCGACGGCGTCGCGACGTCGAGCCTCGACAGCGAGCTCAGTGTCTTGAATGCCGGTGGCCGGCGGGTCGAGGTCGCCGTGCGGCGCGTGGTCCGTTCGTCGCTGCCCAACGTCCAGCTCTACACCGCACCCGGACGGGCGGCCATCGCGGTCGAGCCCTTTTCTTCGCCGCCGAACGCGGTCAACCTGCTTGCCGCCGGGCACACCCACGCCGGTGTGCACCGGCTGCGGCCCGACGATGCGGTGCGGTTCGCGATGGCCCTAGGGCTTCTTGTCGCCGATCGCTAGGGCGAACCTCGTATCCGCGCGGTGACCCATATTACAAAAACGTCGGACCCCCATCGTTTTCTGCGATTTGGAGGTTGACGGCCGTCACGCCCGCGGGCTACTATCGCCCGGTTTTTGAAGGGTGGCGCGCTCTAGAGACGTCGCCCGTCGCCGTTACGGGCACACGTCGGAGCAGAGATGGCCAACGACTTCTATACGCTGATCGTCGTCCCCCACGCGAAAGCACAGTTCCGTAAATTCCAGGTTTCGGTCCAGCTCCTCCGCCGTGCGGCATGGACAGGTGGCACCGTCGGCCTCGTCTTCATCATCGTTCTGAGCGTGGTGCTGTACGACTACACACGGCTCCGCTCGCAGCGTTCCGAGCTGGCGCGCCTTCAGCACGAGAATTCGGACCTCCAGAAGTACAAGGAGAACACCCCCGCCCTCCTCGAGAACATCAACCGACTCGAGTCGACGGTGAAGAAGCTCCGCGTCATGGCGGGCGTCGATCAGATGGCGGACAGCCAGGCCGCGGCCACGGTGGGTGGCGTCGGCGGCGTGAGCAGCGCCGAGGCGCTGGCCCCCTCCCAATCGGGGGCCGAGCTCCTCAAGAAAGCGCAGCAGACGATCTCCGCGCTCACCGAGCAGTCGAAGCAGCTCGAGGCCTTTTACAGCGATCAAAAGATGCTGCTGCAGTCGACCCCGTCCGTGTGGCCGGCGCGCGGCTATCTCTCCGCGGGGTTCGGCAACCGCATCGATCCCTTCACGGGCATGAAGGACTTCCACCCCGGCATCGACGTCTCGACACCGATCGGCACGCACGTGTTGGCGCCCGCGGACGGCATCGTCATCTCCTGCGGCGCCAAGGGCGGCTACGGCAACGCGATCCAGATCGACCACGGCTACGACATCGTCACCCGCTATGCGCACCTCGACCGCTTCAACGTGAAGGCCGGCCAGCGCGTGCGCCGCGGTGAGCTGATCGGCTTCGTGGGCAACACCGGCCGCTCCACGGCGCCCCACCTCCACTACGAGGTCTGGGTCCGCGACCAGGCGCAGAACCCGATCCACTTCATCCTCGACGAGTACCGGAGTTTCGGCTAGAACGGCCGCCGCAAGTAACCACAAAGACACAAAGGGCACAAAGGGACACAAAGAACGGAAGGAAAGAATTAGTCCGCTTCTTTGTGCGTCCTTGTGGTCTTTGTGCGGGTTATTGCGGCAAGGCCGACGTACCGGTGATGACGCGACCGTCCCCCAAAAGGCGCGGCCGAGGCGCCGAGGAGCTGCCCCATAGTTCGGCGGTGGTAGCCCCGCAGGCGCCGCGCACATGGAGCGACGCGACGCGGCGCTCCATGTGCGTAAATGATGATAGGCTTACCGGCTAAGCTGCATTGAGTCGGGCTCCCCCGTACCGCCCGGCGGAGGCAACTGCTTGTTCAACAAGGTCCTGACCAGGTTCATCGGCACGAAGAACGAGCGCGAGCTCAAGAAGCTGCGCCCGAACGTGACGAAGATCGCCGATCTCGAGCCTGCCATACGCACGCTCAGCGACGACGCGCTGCGCGGCAAGACGGCCGAGTTCCGCCAGCGCCTGAGCAACGGCGAGAGCCTCAACGACATCCTCCCCGAAGCCTTCGCCGTCACCCGCGAGGCCGGCCGGCGCGTCCTCGGGATGCGCCACTTCGACGTGCAGCTCATCGGCGGCATGAGCCTCCACCGCGGGATGATCTCGGAGATGAAGACGGGCGAGGGCAAGACCCTCGTGGCCACCCTGGCCGCCTATCTGAATGCGCTGCCCGGCAAGGGCGTCCACGTCGTCACCGTGAACGACTACCTCGCCAAACGCGACAGCGAGTGGATGGGGCGCCTCTACAAGGCCCTGGGTCTCACCGTAGGCGTCATCCAGCACAGCATGGGCGACAAGGAGCGGCAGGACGCCTACGCCTCGGACATCACGTACGGGACCAACAACGAGTTCGGTTTCGACTACCTGCGCGACAACATGAAGTTCGACCTCGCCAACTACGTGCAGCGGGGCCACCACTTCGCCGTCGTCGACGAGGTCGACTCGATCCTCATCGACGAGGCCCGCACGCCGCTCATCATCAGCGGCCCCGCCGAGGAGTCGACGGACAAGTACTACCGCATCAACTCCGTCATCCCGAAGCTGATCCCGGGCGCGCGCATCACCGACGACCCCGGCGGCGACAGCGACAAGAAGTCGGCGGCGCGGGCCGAGCTCGAAGCCTCGGGCGACTACGTCGTGAACGAGAAGGCCAAGACGGTCACCCTCACCGAGCAAGGCATGCTCCATGCCGAGAAGCTGCTCGGGGTGTCGAACCTGTACGACCCGTCGCAGATGGAGATCCTCCATCACGTGAACCAGGGGCTCCGCGCGCACACGCTGTTCAAGCGCGACGTCGAGTACGTGGTCAAGGACGGCGAGGTCATCATCGTCGACGAGTTCACGGGCCGGCTGATGCCGGGACGGCGCTGGTCCGACGGCCTGCACCAGGCGGTCGAGGCCAAGGAGAAGGTGAAGATCGAGCGCGAGACGCAGACCTTCGCCACCATCACCTTCCAGAACTACTTCCGCATGTACAGCAAGCTCGGCGGCATGACGGGCACCGCCGAGACCGAGGCCCCCGAGTTCGACAAGATCTACAAGCTCGAGGTGATGGCCATCCCGACGAACCGTCCGCTCATCCGCGTCGAGAACGCGGACACGGTGTATCGGACGGAGAAGGAGAAGTACGCCGCCGTCGTCGACGAGATCAGGGCCCTCCACGAGATCGGGCGGCCGGTCCTGGTCGGCACCATCTCCATCGAGAAGTCGGAGCACCTCTCCGCCCTGCTCAAGCGCGCCGGTATCAAACACGTGGTCCTGAACGCGAAGTACCACGAGCGCGAGGCCGAGATCGTGGCGCAGGCCGGCCGCTTCGGCGCGGTGACCATCGCCACCAACATGGCCGGCCGCGGAACCGACATCATCCTGGGCGGCATCGCCGACCATCGGATGCGGGCGATCCTCAGCGAGAAGGAGATCGAGTTCGACAAGGCGACTCCCGAGCAGAAAGAGGAGGCCACGAGCCAGACGCTGACGGAGATGGCGGCCGCCTTCAAGAAGGAGATCGGCGAGCGCAAGATCCCCGCGGAAGACAAGAAGACGCTCGGCAAGCGCTTCGTCGGCCTGCTCGCCGCGCTGACCGCCGACCATCCGTCGATCCTGGCGGTGTCGACGTTCGCCGGCGAGGTGCGCGGCCTCGAGGAATACCTCAGGATCACCGCCGCCCTCACGCGCAAGGAGAAGGAGAAGATCGCCCGCAGCTTCTATCCGCAGGGAGAGAAGCCCGTCGATTTCCTCGAGGTCCATCCACTCCGCGCCAAGATCGACGAGATCTCGAGCGACGCCGGATTCCAGAAGCTGCTGGACCTGCTCGACCTGAACGAACGCGAGCGGGTGGTGGCGCTGGGGGGCCTCCACATCCTGGCCACCGAGCGGCACGAGGCCCGGCGTATCGACAACCAGCTCCGCGGCCGCGCCGGCCGCCAGGGCGACCCCGGCTCCTCGCGCTTCTACCTGTCGCTCGAAGACGACCTCATGCGCATCTTCGGCTCCGACCGCATCAGCGGCCTGATGCTGAAGCTGGGCATGGAGGAAGGCGTGCCCATCGAGCACGGGATGGTGACGAAGTCGATCGAGCGCGCGCAGAAGCAGGTCGAGGCGCAGAACTTCGCCATGCGCAAACACCTGCTCGAGTACGACGACGTCATGAACAAGCAGCGCGAGGCGGTGTACGGCCTCCGCCGCATGATCCTCGAGGGCAAGAACACCCGCGAGCACGTCGTGAAGCTGGTGGACGAGATCCTCGAGTGGTACCTGGAACAGTACCTCGGGGAGAATGTCGATCCCGAGCAGTGGAACTACGAGGCGCTCGCCATGGCCCTGAAGGAGACGTTCGGGCTCGAGACGGAGACGGCCACCCTCCAGGGGATGGGCCGTGACGAGATCCGCACGGTCTACGGCGCGCGGGCCAAGGTCAAGTACGAGGAGAAGGAGCGCCAGGTCGGGCCGGAGCTGATGCTCTTCCACCAGCGGATGATCATGCTGCAGATCGTCGACTCGCAGTGGAAGGACCACCTCTACGCCCTCGACCACCTGAAGGAAGGTATCGGCCTCCGGAGCTACGGCCAGCGGGATCCGCTCGTCGAGTACAAGCGCGAGTCGTACGACATGTTCCAGTCGCTGATGGACCGCATCGACGAGGAGATCCTGAAGTGGGTCTTCCTGTTCCAGCCGATGCAGCCACCGGCCACCGACGGGGGCTCGCCACCCGATGACGACCCGCTCCTGCCCGTGGGCGCCGGCGGCTGCGGCGGACCGCGATCCGGTGGTGCACGTGCGCGCGAGCCGGAGATGGCGCTGGCCGGCGTCGGGCGATCGATGCCCCGCAACCTTTCCTTCAACGATCCGACGGAAGCGCCCTCCGCCTTCGCCCGCGCCGAGCCGCGCGAGGCCCAGGGCGGCGGCGACTCCGTCCAGACGGTCAAACGCGAGGGGAAGAAGGTCGGCCGCAACGACCCTTGTCCCTGCGGCAGCGGCAAGAAATACAAGAAGTGCCACGGCACCGCATGAACCACAAAGACACAAAGAAGACACAAAGATCACAAAGTTTTCTTTGTGTCCTTTGTTCCCTTCGTGTCTTTGTGGTTTTTCCGTTGAGAGGGTGACCCATGCTTGAAGATCGGATTTCCGAAGCGCTGACGTTCGATGACGTGCTGCTGGTGCCGCAGAAGTCCGAGGTCCTGCCCTCGAACGTGGACGTCAGCACGCGTCTCACCCGGAACATCGCGCTGCGCGTGCCCATCATCTCTGCCGCCATGGACACCGTCACCGAGGCCCCGCTGGCCATCGCCATCGCCCAGGAGGGCGGGCTCGGCATCATCCACAAGAACATGACCATCCCCCAGCAGGCGGGCGAGGTCGACAAGGTGAAGCGGTCGGAGTCGGGCATGATCGTCGACCCCGTCACCGTTGCCCCCGACGCCCGCGTGGCCGAGGCCCTCGACGTGATGGCGAAGTACCGCATCAGCGGCGTGCCCGTCACCATCGGCAAGAAGCTCGTCGGCATCCTGACCAACCGGGACCTGCGTTTCGAGACGCGGACGAGCCTCAAGGTCTCCGAGCTGATGACCAAGGAAGACCTGATCACGGTTCCGGTGGGCACGACCCTCGAGCAGGCGAAGGAGATCCTCCACCAGCACAAGGTCGAGAAGCTGCTGGTGGTCGACAAGGACTACAACCTCAAGGGCCTGATCACGGTCAAGGACATCCAGAAGCAGATCAAGTACCCGAACGCCTGCAAGGACTCGCTCGGCCGCCTGCGCGTAGGCGCCGCCCTCGGCGTCACGCCGGACGTGATGGATCGCGCGGCCGCCCTCTTCGAGGCGAAGGTCGACGTCGTCGTGGTCGACACCGCGCACGGCCACACCAAGGGCGTCATCGACACCGTGGAGGCCCTCAAGAAGCGCTTCGAGTCCCTCGAGATCGTGGCGGGCAACGTGGGCACCGGCGAAGGCGCCGCCGATCTGGCCGCCGCCGGCGTGTCGGCGGTGAAGGTCGGCATGGGTCCGGGTTCGATATGCACGACGCGCGTCGTCTCCGGCGCCGGCATGCCGCAGATCACCGCCGTGGCCGAAGCCGCGCGGGCGCTGGCCAAGTACGACTGCCCGATCATCGCCGACGGCGGCATCAAATTCTCCGGCGACATGGTGAAGGCCATCGCCGCCGGCGCCTCCTCGGTCATGATCGGCTCGCTCTTCGCCGGCACCGACGAGAGCCCGGGCGAGCTGATCCTCCGCCAGGGCCGGTCGTTCAAGAGCTATCGCGGCATGGGCTCGATCGGGGCGATGAAGGAAGGCTCACGCGATCGCTACTTCCAGGAGTACGACGGGCACACCTCGGACAAGCTGGTGCCGGAAGGCATCGAGGGCATGGTGCCGTACAAGGGGCCGCTCTCCGCGATGATCCAGCAGCTCGTGGGCGGCCTGCGCGCCGGCATGGGCTACTGCGGAACGCCCACGATCAAGGACCTGCAGACGAAGTCGCGCTTCGTACGCATCTCCGCCGCCGGGCTCAAGGAGAGCCACGTCCACGACGTCATCATCACCAAGGAAGCGCCCAATTACCGGCTCGAATAGCCGCCGGGCCCTCCTCGTCGTCCTGGCGAGCCTCGCCCTCCTCCCCGCCTGCCGGCGCGGCAAGCGCGAGGTCTTCCTCACCTGGTTCGATCGCCGCACCGCCGTCTCCGTGCGCTACCCCGCGGCCTGGGCCACCGACAGCGTCGCGCGCGAGGGCGATCCGTCCTACCGCTTCTTCGCTCCCCCCGGCGATCGCAGCCAGGCCACACCCACGAGCGCCTCCCTGCTGGTCGAGACCGCCGCCGGCAGCCTCGACGACTACGCCCAGCCGTTCCTCGAAGGTGCCAACGTCACCACTCGCGAGGACGTCGAACGGCAGGGGTTGAAGGGCCGCCGCTACCGCTACGAGCGTGGCGCCGCGCACTACGTGCTGCTGCTGCTGCCCGGCAAGGGCGTCGCCCACGGCCTGTTCGTTCAGGGCGACGAGGCCGGCCTCCAGAAGCATCAGCGCGCCCTCGACGAGATGGTCTCGAGCTTCACCGTCGAGCGGCCATCGACGTATGCCGTGCATCGCGACGAGCGCTTCGGCTTCGCCCTCCGCATCCCGCCGGGCTGGACGCAGGGGCGCAAGCTGTCGAGCACCGCTGCCGGAATGGCGATGGTGCAGTTCCTGAGCCCGGCCCTCGGCGTCGACCGCGACGGCTCCACCGTCCACGCCTCTCTCACCGTCAGCGCCGAGCCGCTGGTGGGCGGCTCGCTGCAGGGTTTCTACGACGCCACGCGGCGCAAGCTGGGCGATGCGTACAAGGTCAACCGCCATGCGGAATGGCGCGGCGGCTATCTCGACCTCGAGACGATCGAGACGCCCATGGCGATCTCCGACGCCAAGCGCTTCTACTGGGCCTCCAAGGATCGCGGTTACACTTTGGTCTTCGAGGGGCGCGAGGACGTCTTCCATCGCGTATCGGCATGGTGCGATCTCATCGCTTCGACGTTCGAGGTGCTTCCGGCCGGAAGGCCCTGAGATGAGCGGAGCGGCTGCGCTCCTGCTCGCTGCCACCATGACCCCTGATCCCGCCCTCGTCCAGGCCCGCGAGCTCCTCCGCAAGACGATCCTCGTCGACGGCCACAACGACCTCGCCTGGGCGATCCGCGAGGCCACCGGTGCTCCCGGAAACGTCGAGGCCTACGATCTCCGGCGGCGCACGTCTGGTCACACCGACCTCGCACGGCTGCGCGAGGGCGGCGTCGGCGCCCAGTTCTGGTCGGTCTACGTGTCC
>Ga0114129_10001587_pt1 | contig 30857 bp, 24 predicted proteins | sample RhiMetdeltSRZDD1_FD_80071 | JGI IMG/M metagenome (GOLD analysis project Ga0114129, IMG submission 80071) | Populus rhizosphere microbial communities from Tennessee, USA - Rhizosphere MetaG P. deltoides SRZDD1 (version 2) (version 2) | ecosystem: Host-associated > Plants > Roots > Rhizosphere >...
AAGAAGACCTTCGGGATCGATCGCGAGTTCGCCGACTACCTCGCCGGCGAGATCGCCGACCTCCACTCGATGGGGGTCGAGATCGCGGCCACCGTCGGGGGCGGCAACATCTTCCGCGGCGTGTCCGACAGCGCGTCGGGCATGGACCGCGTCACCGCCGACCACATGGGCATGCTCGCCACCGTCATCAACGGCCTCGCCCTTCAGGACGCCCTGGAGCGCGCCGGCGTCTTCACCCGCGTGCTTTCTGCCATCGAGATGCGCGAGGTGGCGGAGCCGTTCATCCGCCGCCGGGCCATCCGCCACATGGAGAAGAAGCGCGTGGTGATCTTCGCGGGCGGCACCGGGAGCCCGTACTTCTCCACCGACACCGCCGCCGCCTTGCGCGCGGCCGAGGTGAAGGCGGAGATCATCCTGAAGGCGACCAAGGTCGACGGGATCTACGACTCCGACCCCATGAAGAACCCGAAGGCGAAGAAGTTCACCAACCTGACGTACTTCGAGGTCTTGAAGCGCGGCCTCAAGGTGATGGACACGACGGCCATCTCCATGTGCATGGAGAACCGCCTGCCCATCATCGTGTACGACATGAAAAAGAAGGGGAACCTGCGGCGCATCGTGGCCGGCGAGAAGCTGGGCACCATCGTCAGGGAGTAGAGCCATGGCCGACATCAAAAAGATGATCGCGGACGCCAAGCAGCGGATGGATCAGTCCTTGGAGCAGGTGCGCAAGGAGCTCACCTCCATGCGGACGGGCCGCGCCTCGATCGCGATGCTGGACGGCATCAAGGTGGACTACTACGGGACGCCGACGCCTCTCAACCAGGTCGGCAACATGTCGATCCCCGATCCCACCATGATCACCGTCCAGCCCTGGGATCCCTCCACGCTCCCGCTCATCGAGAAGGCCATTCGGACCTCCGAGCTCGACCTCAACCCGCAGAACGACGGAAAGATCATCCGCATCCCGATCCCGCCCCTCACCGAAGAGCGCCGCAAGCTGCTGGTGAAGTCCGGGCACAAACACGCCGAGGAGGGCCGGGTGGCCATCCGCAACGTCCGCCGCGACGTGAACGACCACCTGAAGAAGCTGCTCAAGACCCACGAGGCCAGCGAGGACGACGAGAAACACGCCATTGCCGAGGTCCAGAAGCTGACCGACCTTCACATCGAGAAGATCAACGAGATCCTGAAGAAAAAGGAAACCGAGATCATGGAGGTCTGAGGAGTCGACAGTTCACAGTCGACAGTCAACAGTAGGGGCGAGAGTCCACAGCGCGATCGGGCCGACCGATTCTCGGTGCACTACTGTCGACTATCGACTGTCAACTGTCGACTGTCGTTGTTGGTGACCCGTTGTTGGTGACCCATGTCCAACCTGCTCGCCGCCCGTCTCCAGATGGCGGTGTCGCTCGGCTTCCACATCGTCTTCGCCGTCGCGGGCATGGCCATGCCGCTCCTGATGGCGATCGCCGAACGCCGCTGGCTGGCGACGAAGGACCCCGTCTGGCGCGAGCTGGCGCAGCGCTGGGCGCAAGGGACGGCCATCCTCTTCGCAGTCGGGGCCGTCTCCGGCACCGTCCTCTCGTTCGAGCTCGGCCTGCTGTGGCCCTCGTTCATGGCCTTCGCCGGCCCCATCTTCGGGATGCCGTTCGCCCTGGAAGGCTTCGCGTTCTTCACTGAAGCCATTTTCCTCGGCGTGTACCTGTACGGCTGGGACCGCGTCTCGCCGCGGGCGCACTGGTGGTCCGGGGTCGTGGTGGCGGTGAGCGGTGCGCTGTCGGGTGCGTTCGTCGTGATCGCCAACGGCTGGATGAACACGCCGACCGGCTTCCGGGTGGTCGATGGCCGCGCCGCGGACATCGATCCGATCGCGGCCATGAACAACCCGGCCTCGCCGTCGGAGATCGTCCACATGCTCCTCGCCGCCTACGCCGCCCTGGGCTTCGCGGTGGCGGCCATTCATGCCTACATGTTGCGGCGCGACAGTCGCAACGCCTTCCATCGGCGTGCCCTCGCCGTCGCCCTGTGGGTCGGCGGCGTGGCGGCGCTGCTCCAGCCGCTCAGCGGCGACTGGATCGCCAAGCAGGTGGCACGGACCCAGCCCGTCAAGTTCGCGGCCATGGAAGGCCATTTCCAGACGGAGGCGGGTGCACCAATCCGCATCGGCGGCATCACCGACAAGGCCGCGCGCCGGACGCGTTACGCGCTCGAGATCCCGTATGCGCTGAGCGTGCTCGCCCACGCCAATCCACACGCCCGCGTCACCGGCCTCGAGGAATTTCCAGAGACCGACTGGCCGCCGGTGGGTGTCGTCCACCTGGCCTTCGACCTCATGGTGGGCTGCGGGGTGGCGATGGCGGCGGTGACGCTGCTCGGTGCCTGGATGGCGTGGCGCGCCCGGCAGCTGCCGGACGCGCGGTGGTACTTGAGCCTCCTGATCGCTTGCGGCCCGCTCGGGATGATCGCCATCGAGGCGGGCTGGACGGTCACCGAGGTCGGACGACAACCCTGGATCATCCACGGCGTCATGCGCACCGCCGACGCCGTGAGCCCGATGCCGGGGCTATGGGTCCCCTTCGTCACCGTCTCGAGCCTCTACGTATTCCTCGGCTTCGTCGTGGTCTTCCTGCTGCGGCGCCACGTGTTCGCGAGCCCGCGATGATGCCCCTCGAGCACTGGCTGGCGGGCGCGATCCTCGCTTCCCTCACCGCCTACGTGCTCGGGGCGGGCGCGGACTTCGGAGGCGGCGTTTGGGACCTGCTCGCGTTCGGGCCACGGGCCCGGGCGCAGCGCACGCTCATCGCGCATGCCATCGGCCCCATCTGGGAGGCGAACCACGTCTGGCTGATCCTCGTGGTCGTGCTGCTGTTCGTCGCCTTCCCCACCGGCTTCGCCCTCCTGATGACGGCGCTCCACGTTCCGCTGACGTTCATGCTCGTCGGCATCGTCCTGCGCGGCTCGGCCTTCACGTTCCGCAGCTACGGGCGGGTGTCGGACGCGCGGCAAGAGCAATGGGGGCGTGTGTTCGCAGTGGCCAGCCTCCTGACCCCGATCGCGCTGGGCGTCTGCGTGGGGACGATCGCCTCGGGCGCGATCCGCACGCGTGACGGCCGCCTCGCCGTCGGCTTCTTCGAGACGTGGGCGGCGCCGTTTCCATTCGTGGTCGGCCTCCTCGCCGTCGCCTTGTTCGCGTTCCTCGCCGCCGTCTATCTCACCCTCGAGACCGACGACCCCGCGCTGTGCGACGACTTCCGCGCGCGGGCGCTGGCCAGCGGGGTCGTGGTGGGGCTGGTGGCCTTTGCGGCGCTGGCGCTCGCCCGTCGCGACGCGCCCGGTCTGTACTCCGGCCTCGCCGCGCGCAGCGGCGCGCTGCTGTTCCAGGCCGCCACCGGCTCATGCGCCGTGGGCGCGCTCGCTGCGATCTGGCAACGCCGGTTCGCCGCCGCGCGGGTGCTGGCGATCGCGCAGGCCGCGCTCGTCCTGTGGGGATGGGGCTGGGCACAGTGGCCGTACCTCGTCCCACCCGACCTGACCTTCGAAGCCTCGGCGGCGCCGCAGGCCGTGCTCGGCCTGGTCCTTGCCGCGCTCGTCGCCGGCGGCCTCTTGCTCGTACCCTCGCTCGTCTATCTCTTCCGCGTCTTCAAGGCCGCGCCCCACCACTGATCCGATACAGGGCGGCGCCGCCGGCCTCACCCACCTTCTCGTACCTGGCGAAGGACGCCTCGTTCGCGCCCAGCTCCGCCCGCTCGACCGGCCCCACCAGCACGTAGTCGACGGCGTATCGCTGCAGCAACCCGCCCGCCTCGGCCCCCCCCGCGTACAGCGCCGCCACGTGGTCGCTCGCAGTCTGGGCGTCCATCCCGTGCGTCCAGATGTGGAAGGGGGCGCCCACCACCGATCGGCGGCCGGTCAGCAGCGTCGGCCGGCTGACCGATTGTGAGGTCAGGATCCGCGCCCGTGGCGGCGTCTTCGCTTCGATCAAGCGGGCCTGCGCGATCGTGGCCTCGTCGAAATGCACGATGTCCTGCGTGCGGCCGACCACGCGCCACACGTCGAGGGCGCCGGAGGCGGTCAGAACGAGGAGAGCGGCGGTGCCGACGACCTGGGCCAGGACGCCGTTGCGCAGCAGGCGCGACACCAGCAGCGCGAGGGGTGGAATGAGGGCGAGGTAGCCGTAGAACAGGACCTTGATGTTGTCCCAGTCCCATGGGGCCAGGCGCACGAGGTTGGGGATCACGAGGCAGAGCAGGAACGGCGCCAGGAACACCCGGAGGCGGGCCGGCATCAACGAGCGCGGCCAGAGGAGCGCCACCGCGCCGAGCCAGGTGAGCCCGAGGTTGATCGCCCAGAACTCCGCCAGGGAGAACGTCCCCCCTGCCGGCATCGTCCAGCCGTAGTGCCAGCCGACGAAGCGGCCGGCATGGGCCCCGGCCCCGCGCGTGCTCCAGATGATCTGCGGCGCCGCCAGCATCGTGGCCGCCGCGAAAAACACTGCCCAATCCCGCCACGCGCGCGGAGAGAGGACGGCGACACAGGCACCCATCGCCATCATCACCATGAAGGTGTGGGCATGAGCGAGGGGCAACAGGCCGGCGATGACCCCCGCCGCCAGCAGGCGTGCGGCCCGCGTCCTCGGCTCCTCGGAGGCCTGCCACCAGAGCGTCCACACCACGAGGGCCAGCGGCAAGCCCAGCAGCAGGGACCGCTGCGTGATGAGGAGCGTCGTCAGCGCGTTCCCCCAGCGCAGTACTTCGTACCAGTCTCCCCAGACGATGGTGTACGAATGCGTCATCGCCTCCTTCTCGAAGAACAGCACGACGAAACCCAGGCCGCCGTTGAGGAGGACGAGCACCGGCGCGAGCGCCGCCGCCAACCGGTCTCCGGTCAGCGTCCAGGCCCATCGATACAAGGCCCCGACCAGGGCCAGCGCCAGGATGACGTTCTGCACGAGGAGCGCCCGCGTGACCTCGAGGCCGGACGCCACCAGCATCGCCGCCCCGAAGTCGACCAGGAACGGATAGGTGAGGCGGGTGCCCGCCATCTCGGTGTGCTCGGGCGGATAGTTCTCGCCCTCGGTGAAGCCCGTGATGATGCCCAGGTGCACGCCGAGGTCGCCGTAGTTGTTGTACTCGCCCGTCATCAGGCGGCCCTCGCGCCAATAGGCGGCCCGGGTGAAGAACTGCCAGAAGAAGACGGCGAAGAGCAGGAAATACGCGAGCGTGCCCCAGCGGCGCGTGCCCTTCGTCTCGGCGCGCGGGGGGCGGCGCCCCCGGCGAGACACCAGCAGATACGGGACCACGACCGATGCCACACAGGTCACCGCGATCACCGCCGGGGTGAGACCGAACCACGACGCGAGCACGAAGCCGACGAGCGCTTGCACCGCGATTCCGATCGCCGCCCCCATGGCGATGCGGCCCGGCAGCGGCTCCCGCGGCTCGAAGAGAGACACCCACAACGTGCCGCCCGCGATGGCGGCGGCGGCGACGAGTAGAAACATGGAGGACCGTCCCATACGATAAGCCAACACGCGCGTGAAGAAGAATCCTCCCCTGTCGAGGCCGGTGGAATGGACGCTGGCCTCCCTGCTCCTGCTCTGCCTCGCCGCGCAGCTCGCAGTGGCCATCCGTGCGGACGGCATGACAGTCGACGAGATGGTGTACATCGGCTGCGGCTATCGCCATCTCGTGCACTCCGATTTTCGGATGAACCCCGAGCAGCCGCCGGTCGCGAAGATGTGGGCGGCCCTGCCCCTGCTGGCGCTCCACCTGGAGGAGCCCGATCCGCCCATCGGCGACGACCAGATCGGGTGGCCGGACCGCTTCCTCCACGAGGTCAACCGCACGCGCCCCATCCTCGGCTACGCGCGCATCGCCATCGCGTGCGGGACGATGCTGCTGGCGGGCGTCGTCTGGCGATGGGCGCGCCGCCTCTACGGCGGTGAAGTGGGCCTGGGGGCCCTGGCCGTGTGCGCATTCCATCCCTCCCTTCTCGCCCACGGGCATCTGGCCACGACCGACCTGCTCTCGGCCCTGACCTTCCTATTGGCCTCGTGGAGCTTCTGGCACTGGTCGCGCATGCCGCGGCCGCCGCTCGCCCTCGCCGTCGCCGCCAGCATCGGCGTCGCCGTCACCACGCGCTTCACGGCGTGGCTGTTGCCGCTCGTCTTTGCCGCCCTGCTCCTGCCGTGGATGCGCGGCCGCGACCGCGCCGCCGCCGCGCGTCACATCGCCCTCCTGGCCGCCATCGGCGCCGTGGTCGTCCCACTCGTGATCTGGGCGGTCTACGGCTTCCACTACGCACCGTGGCCCGGCGAATCGGCCGCACGCGCGGTGGATCCGTCGCTCGGTATACCCGGACAGATCGTGGCGCGGCTCCAGGAATGGCGCGCTCTGCCCGAGGCCTATCTCGAAGGCCTCCGCTTCCAGCTCGAGCACAACCGCCAGGGCCACTGGGGCTACCTGCTCGGTGAGAGCGGGTCGGCCTGGCGTCACTACTATCTCGTCGCCTGCGTCGTGAAGAACACGCCGGGGTTTCTCCTGCTCACCGGCCTCGTCCTCGCCTCGCTGCCGCGGTGGCGGCCGCGACTGATCGCGGGCGAGGCCGAGCTGCATTGGCTGCTCCCCGCGGTGACGGTCTTCGCCGTCGCCTCGCTCGCGCGCATCCAACTCGGGGAGCGCTACGTCCTCGCCGTCTATCCGTACGTGATCCTCCTCGTGGGCTCGGCGGCGGCGACAGCCCGAACGTGGCGCGGAGGACGCTTCGTCCTCGCCGCCGCCCTGGTGCTGCACATGGTCCCCGCCGTCCTCGCCACCCGTCACGGGTACCTGATGTATTTCAACCGTCTGGCCGGCGGGCCGCTGGGCGGCCACCGCGTGCTCGCCGATTCCAATCTCGACTGGGGGCAGGACCTGCCGCGCCTCGCTCGCTGGATGAAAGAACGCGGCGTCGACCGCATCCAGCTCGGGTACTTCGGCAGCGACGATCCCGATCGCTACGGCATCGTGCACGAGGACTTGCCGACGTGGGGCGCCAATCGTCCACAACGGCCGGCCGCGCAACCGTTCCACGGCACGATCGCGGTGAGCGCCAATCTCGTCCTGGGCCTGTTCTTTCCCGCGGATCAGGACCCCTACGCGTTCCTGCGCGCGCGGACGCCCGACGACCGCGTCGGCGCGTTCTTCATCTACCGCCTGCCATGAGGATCACGCGGCCGGCGGCGTACGGCGTAGCCCTGGCGCTCTTCCTGGCGAGCCGCGTGTACCTGCTGCTCGCGTTCACGCCGGACCAGAGCGACATGTACCTGTACGTCCAGTACGCCTGGGAAGACGAGATCGCGCGCGCGGAGCACCGGCCGCTGTACCCGTTCCACACCGAACAGTGGGTGCGCGCCCAGGCCCACGCGGTGGCTACCGGGGCCCCGCCGCCGATGGCGGAGACTCGTTCCATCGAGTATCCGCCCCTGGCCCTGCAGTCGGTGCTGCTCCCGAAACGCTTCGTGCCGCCGCCGGTCCAGGTCACCTGGGGACGCCATGATTGGCCGCTCGTGGGTTACATCGGCGGCTACGACCACGCCTTCCGGTCGTTCATGGCCGTCTTCGATGCCCTTGCCTTCGTGCTGCTGCTCGTGCTCGTCCCGCGGTTCTTCCCGCAGGAGGCCACCGCGCATCACCTCGAGCGCTGGGTGACCTACGTCGGCGCCGGCCACGTCCTCGGGCACCTTCTCTACGACCGCCTGAGCCTCCCGCCCGGCGCCTTCCTCCTCGGCGCCGTCGGCCTGCTGGCCGCGGCGCGCGCGCCTGCCGTACTGGGGCTCACGCTCTTCGCGGCCGCCGTCAACTATCAGCTCTCGCCGCTGGTGCTGCTGCCGCTCGTCGTTCTAGGGGCGATGCGCGTTCCCGCCCTCCAGGGTCGGCCGATCACTCTGATACGCGAGGCGCTCGCGCCCGCCCTCGTCGCGACGGCCGCCATCGTCGCGCTCTTCCTTCCCTTCTACGTCCAGGAAGGGCCGGAAAGCATCGCCTTCCTGAGATACCACGGCCAGCGGGGGTTGCAGCTCGAATCGATCGCCGCCACCGTGCCCCTGCTGCTCTCGTTCGCCGGCCACACCGTCAAGGTCGTCGGCGAGTTCGGCGCGTGGCATCTGCATTCGTCGCTGACACCGATCTTGGCGGCATCGTCGCCGCTCCTCATCCTCGTCCTCGTGTCAGGCGTGACCCTGCTCTTCCTTCGCGCCGTGCGCGGCCAGCCGCCGCTGCCGGAAGAGCGGGTCGCCGTCGTACAGGCGCCGCTCTTCGCGGGCGCCGTGATCGCCTCCCTGGCCGTGGCGATCGTCGGCAGCAAGGTCTTCTCGCCGCAGTACCTGCTGTGGATGATGCCGATCGTTCCGCTGGCTCCGGCCCGCCGCCTGCTGCCGCTGTTCCTGGCCGTGGCGGCGGTGACGACGGCGATTTTTCCGTATGCCTACGACAACGTCGCCGCCCTCACCACCGGGGGAACGTGGCTCCTCGCCGGACGCAACCTGCTGTTCCTGGTGTTCGCCGGGGTCGCGGTGTCATCGCTGTGGGGGCGGCGCGCCGCCTAGGTCGTACACGAAGAAGATCCCCGCGCGGTCGTCCGGCTGGCGATCCCGCAGGGCCTGGTACGGATTCTTGTCGGGCGGCATCAGGAAACCGAGGAGCAGGTTCGGGCTGACCACGACGGTGCCGGTCAAAGGCGCCGCCGGCGCGTGCACGGGGTGATGCGAGTGCCACGTGGGCAGGTCCTCGTGGGCGATGCCATAACGGTCCGGATCGTCGCTGCCGAAGTACCCGAGCTGCACACGCGTGACACCCTTCCGTCGCATCCACGCGGCCAGACGCGGCAGGTCCTGTCCCCAGTCGAGGTTCGAATCCGCGAGCCAACGGTGTCCGCCCTCGGGTCCGCCCGCCACCGGATTGAAGTACGTGAGATACCCGCGGGGAGCGATCCACAACGCCGGGCCCACGTGGGCGAGCAGGAGGGCACCGACCGCGATCCGCCCGTGCCGAGAGGCGAGAAGCGGCGCGCACGCCGTGGCGATCCACAGGATGAGGTAGGAGTAGACGGCGAGGATATAGCGCTCACCGATCTGTATGCGGCCCAGGGACGCCATCGTGAAGAGCGCGAGAGCCGGCAGGAGCCAATGCGCGATGGGGGCCGCCTGTGGCCGGCGCCACTGCGTGCTCGCCACGAAGACGAGCGCGAGGAAACCCGGCGTGTTCTTGGCGACAAGGGTCACGAGGTAGTAGTACGGCCACCCCGCGCGCCCACGATCGCCGAGAAGGTAGCCCGCGTGCCCGCGGGCGTTGTGATCGATCTGGAACCGCACCGCCTCCAGGAACGAATGCGGCAGGAGATGATGATCGGCGGCCCACGCCAGCAGGGCGCCGGTCGTCCCCTCCGGCCAGGGGCCACCATACGATGCCACCTCGCCCGGCCAGGGCTCGTAGCGGAACCCGTAGGCCGCCCACACCAGGAGCGGGCCGAGCACCAGCGCTATGCCGGCCAGCATCAGGAGCGCGCGCCCCCTGCGCCCGCGATCGCGCGAGGGCCTCATCGCGAGGGCCGCGAGCACGAAAAACGCCGGCACCAGCACGCCGGCGGTGAGACGCGAAAGGACGCCGGCCACGCCCGCGATGACGACAAGAACGGCACGGCCGAGACTCGGCGCCTCCAAGAACCGCCAGAAACACCACGCGGCGGCGAGCATCGCGGCCGCGCTCGGCAGATCCGTGGCCACCAGATGCCCGTGCGCAAGGAACGCGGGTTGAAAGGCGGCGAGGGCGAGGGCGAGAAGGCCGGCGGCGGGTCCACCCACGCGCCGCGCCCAGCGCCAGACGAGCGCCGCCATCAGCATCATGAGCACGACCGGCATCACGCGGGCGGTGGCGAGGATCGGCGCGCGGCGGTTCCACTCGTGGATGAAGCGATACGACCACCCGCATTGATCTTCGCCGTGGCGAACGTCGGCGGGCTGAAGGTCGAGAGCCAGCAGCGGCAGCGCGCCCCACAACTTCGCCACCGGCGGCTGCTCGGGGTTGATGCGGAAGTCGCCATGGAGATGGCGGTAGCCCGCTCCGATGTACACGCTCTCGTCGTCCGTCATGCCGTCGGTGCGCAGGCCGTAGAAGAGCTGGCCGGCCAGGCCGAGCAGCAGGCCCGCGGCCAGCCCGCGCTCGAGGGCGAGGGCTCTCAACGCGAGGGGAAATCGACGGCGGCGGGATAGCCGGGGATGGCCTGCGCCGCCCGCACGCCGCGCACGATCGCGCGGGCGACCACCTCCGCCGCCAGCGCACCGACGGCGAGAACGCCCGCCGACGGCGCGAGCCGCCCCACCGACAGCGCGAAGATGGTGTCGCCGTCCCAGGGCGTGTGTGCGGGCACGATGGTCCGCGCCAGGCCGTCCTGGGCCATCTGCGCCACCTTCGTCGCCTGCGACTTCGTCAGGCCGGCATTGGTGGCGACGACACCGATGGTCGTGTTCTCACCCGCCGCCGACGCCCGCGACGACAGCTTGCCGCCGAGAAGCGCGGACATCGCCCCCTCGATCGTCTTGCCGTCTTCGCTGCGCGCGCCGGCCAGGATGCGGCCGGTCGTCGGGTTGATCACGTCGCCCACGGAGTTCACCACCACGAGCGCGGCCACGATGAGACCGTCCTCGACGCGTATCGAGGCGGTGCCGAGTCCCCCGCGCATCGCCCGCGACGAGCCCAGGAGCTTCCCCACCGTCGCTCCGGCTCCGGCACCGACGTTGCCTTCGGCCACCGGACCGCTCGTCGCCGCCCGCGCCGCGGCGTAGCCGGCGCCGGCATCCGGGCGAATGGTGGGATCGCCGATGCCGAGATCGAACAGAATGGCGGACGGCACGATCGGCACACGCACCGGTCCCGCCGCGAAGCCCGCGCCCTTCTCCTCGAGGTACCACACGGCGCCGCTGGCCGCCTCCAGACCGAAGGCGCTGCCGCCGGCGAGGACGACGCCGTGGACCTGAGCGACGCTGTTGACGGGATCGAGGACGTCGGTCTCCCGCGTCCCCGGCGCGCCGCCGCGCACGTCGACGCCGCACACCGCACCGGACGGCGTGAGCACGACAGTGCACCCGGTGGGCCGGCGCTCGTCGGTGAAATGACCGACGGTCACACCGGGCACGTCGGTGAGGCTCAAGGCTGCAGCTCCGACGTGATGGTCGCCCCCATCTGCGGGGTGATGGCCACTGTCTTCACGACCTTGCGCGGCTCACGGGCCACCCACAGTGTCGAGCGCGTGTCGTCACCGGCGGAGAGGAGCTCCACTCGGAAGGCATCGAACGTGCCCGCGGGGACGGTGACGCGCTCGCGCCCCACCACCTTGAGCTCCATCGCCTTCACCTTCTGCGCCTGCATGTCGAGGTTGCGGAACGTCGTGGAATACCCCTCGGCCAGCGGCAGGGTGGCCAGCACGAGGGCGGCGCCCGCCCCGGCGCCGTCCGCGAAAAGGTCGCCGCCGACGTCGACGGCAATGGGCCGGCTCTCACCGCCGACCTTCATCTCGCCACTCGCCTTGCCGTCCTTCATCACCAGCTCGATGCTGAGCGGTCCGCGCTCGATGGAGCGCCGCCGCAGCACGAGGGAACCCTTCTCCACCACCGCGCGATCCGTCACCCGGCCGCCCGTCATCTCGGCGACGTCGGTGACGATCCAGGTGTCGCCGTCTTCCTGGACGTCGGACGACACTGCGAGCTCGATCGCGCTGCCCGCCATCTCGACGCGCGTCTTGTAGTTGGTCGTACCGGCGACGAGGCCGCGCTCGGGCCGGGGCACGCCGACGGAGGCGGGATCGATGGCCGGCGGCATCTGAACCGACTTCGGGTCCACCGTCATCTCGCGCAGGCGCGAGGCCACGGCCGGGCTCGACTCCGGCTGATGGCGTCCACGCAGGTGGCCGGCGAGGAAGCGCTCGGAAGCGGCGAGCACGGCGAGGTTGTTCACCGGCCGTGTGAACCCGTGCCCTTCGTCGTGGGCGACGAGGTATTCCACGGCGACCCCGCGATCACGCAGCGCCACCAGCACCTGATCGGTCTCGGCTTTCTTCACCTGGGCGTCGTTCGCACCCTGGACGAGCAGCAGCGGCGCCTTCATCTTCGCCACCGCGTGGAGCGGCGACTGCCGCGCGAGCTGCGCCTTGCCCGCCGGCGTTCCCGGGTCGCCCACGCGCAGGTGCAACAGCTCTCGGTACGAAGTCCAGTACGCGGGAACGGCCTCCGTGAAGCTGACCAGGTTCGACGGTCCGGCGATCGACACCGCGGCGGCGTACATCTCGGGCGTAAAGGCCAGACCGGCGAGCGCCGCGTAGCCGCCATACGAAACACCGAGGATCGCCACGCGCTTCGGATCGGCGACGCCGGCCGCCACCAGATGCTTCACGCCCCAGGTGAGGTCGTCCTGCATGCGGTCGCCCCATTGCGCGTTGCCCGCATCGAGGAATTTCTTGCCGTAGCCCGTCGACCCGCGAAAGTTCGGCTGCAGGACCGCATAGCCGCGGTTGGCCAGGAACTGCGTCCAGGCGTCGAAGCCCCAGAAGTCCCGCGACCACGGGCCGACGTGCGGCAGCACGACCAGCGGCAGCCCCTTGGCGGCGACACCGTTGGGCAGGGTAAGGAAGGCGGGGATCTCGAGACCGTCCGAGGACGCGTAGCGGATGGCCTTCATCGGCGCCAGTGCGTCCCGCGGCAGAGCCTCCCGGACGCGGTACTGCCGCGTCAGCATCTTCGTGGCGCGATCGAAGAGATGGACCTCGCCGGGCTCGACGTCGCTGCTGCTCAGCACCAGCCACCGCCGCTCGTCATGCGAGGACGAGACGACCGCCACCTCGCGCCCGGGCAGCTTCGCACGCAGCAGGGCGTCGTCCTGCTCGTAGACGGGATCGCGGAAGTACGCGCGCGGCCGCTCGTCCACGTACTGCGTGCCCACCAGCTCGTCCGTCTTCTCGCCGAACAGCGGCCCGCCGAGATCCACGCGGCCCTTGGGATCGGTGTCCACGAGCTCCGTCTCGCCCGTGGCGACGTCGAGAAGGAGGAGCCGCGTGAGGTCGACGTCGGCGCCGGCGTTCGACGCCAGATACACGCGCTTGCCGTCGCGATGGAACCGCGCGGGCTGGCACGTCTCGTAGGCCCCGCAGCCGGCGATCTTCTGGAACCCAGGCTCCTCGATGCGCAGGATCTCGTTGTCGCCGTTCTCCGCCGCGCGCGTGGCGAGGCGCAGCCGGTCTTCGAGATCGAAGATCCACAGCCCCACCCGGTCCTTGTTCTCGCGCAGCAGCGTGCGCTGCGCGGTCGAGATCTGGACCTTGTAGAGGTCGTGCCACGCCGGGTCGCGATCGTTGATGCCGACGTAGAGCGCGTCGACGTCCGTCCGCGGCACCGCGTAGATGTAGGCGCGGGCACCGTTGGCGTTGGTGAGGTTGCGTGGAATGGCGACGCTCGCGTCCCGCGCCGGCGGCTCCTCGGGGCGGACGGCGTAGATGTCGTGGCCGCCGTCGCCGGAGTCGCGGGCGAACAAGACGTACTTCGAGTCGCGGCTCCAGAAGTGGCCGGCCACCGGCCGATCGGAATCGCCCGTCACGGGAAGCGCCTTGTCGATCGGCTCCTCGGTGCGCTTGACCCAGACGTTCAGGATGCCCTTCACCGGCTTCAAGAAGGCGATGCGCTCGCCGTCCGGCGAGAGCTGCGGAGAGGCGACGTCGATCTCGCCGAAGAGCGCCTCGCGATCGATGAGGGGTGGGGGCCCGGCAGGGGCGGCGAGGAGCAGGCCGGCGTGGCTCAGCAGAGAGACGGTCGAGGCCAGGGCGAACAGGACTCGCATCGTCGGCGAGACTATCACGGGCCCGGCAATCGTGTTACCGTTGGGACGAGCAGTTGACCCCTCTTCGGGGCAGCGAGCGATAACATGAGCCACACACCCGAACGTCCCCCCAAGACGTCTGTCTCCCGGTTGCTGGAAAAGAAGCAGGCGCACGATCCGATCACCGTCGTGACCGCCTACGACTTCCCCACCGCGCGCCTCGCCGAAGAGGCCGGGGTCGATGCCATCCTCGTCGGTGACTCGCTGGCGATGGTGGTTCTCGGCCAACCGAACACGCTGTCGGTGACGATGGACGAGATGCTGCATCACGCCCGCGCGGTCAGCCGCGGCGCGTCGCGCCCGCTCCTGATCGGCGACATGCCGTTCATGAGCTACCAGGCGGACCGCGGGCAGGCGGTGCGCAATGCCGGCCGCTTCCTCGCCGAGGCGGGCATGGACGCCGTCAAGCTCGAAGGCGGCCGCCGCATGGCGGACACCGTGCGCGCCATCGTCGACGCCGGCATCCCCGTGCAGGGCCACGTCGGCCTGCTCCCTCAAAGCGAGAAGGCGATGGGCGGCCTGCGCGTGCAGGGCCGCACCGCCGCCGGCGCCCGCGCCCTCCTGGACGATGCGCTGGCCCTCGAAGACGCCGGGTGCTTCTCCATCGTCATCGAAGGCGTCCCCGCGCGCCTCGGCACCGAGATCACCGCGCGCCTGCGTATCCCCACGATCGGCATCGGTGCCGGCGTCGACACGGACGGACAGGTGCTCGTCCTCCACGACATCCTGGGTCTCTACGAGCGCTCGCCGCGTTTCGTGAAGCGTTACGCCGATCTGGGGCAAGCGATCGGCGACGCCCTGCGGGCGTACCGCGACGACGTGGTCGCCCGGCGTTTCCCCGCCGCCGAGCACACGTACGCGATGCCCGACGAGGAGTGGAACGCGTTCGCCGCCGAACTCGACCGGCCGCGCCCCCGGCGCGCCTTCGGCGCCCGCCGGGGCTAGCGCCCCGTGCAGACGGTCGGGACCATTGCCCAGGTGCGCGCCTGGCGGCGCTCCGCACCCGGGTCCGTCGGGCTCGTGCCGACGATGGGCTACCTGCACGAGGGCCATCTGTCGCTCGTTCGCCGCGCCCGCGCCGAGAACGACAGGGTGGCCGCCAGCCTCTTCGTGAACCCCACGCAGTTCGGCGCGAGGGAGGACCTGTCGCGTTATCCGCGCGATCTACCGCGCGACCAGGCGATGCTCGCCGAGGCGGGCTGCGAGCTGTTGTTCGCACCCTCCGCTACGGAGATGTATCCCGCCGGCGCGGAGACGTTCGTCGACCCTGGCTCCGTCGCCGCCCCCCTCGAAGGTGAGCGCCGGCCCGGCCACTTCCGCGGCGTGGCGACCGTCGTCCTCAAGCTGTTCGGCATCTTCGAGCCGACGCGAGCGTACTTCGGCGAAAAGGACGCGCAGCAGCTCGCCGTCATCCGCAAGTTCGTCCGCGATCTCGACGTGCCGGTGCAGGTGATCGGCTGCCCCACCGTGCGCGAAGCCGACGGGCTCGCGATGAGCAGCCGCAACAGCTATCTCGGCCCCGCCGAACGCCGCGCCGCTCCCATCCTGTACAAGGCACTGCAGGTCGCCCAGGCCCGATGGCAGGCCGGCGAGCGCTCCGCCTCGGCGCTCCAGTCGTCGATGCTCGAGACGCTCGCGACCGAGCCGCTGGCCCGCGTGGACTACGCGGCGGTGGCCGATCCGGAGACGTTCGTCGCCCTCACTGGCCCCATTGCCGGCTCCGCGCACCTGCTCCTCGCCGTCCACATCGGACCGGCACGCCTCATCGACAACCTCCGGCTGAGCTAGACGCGGACGAGGGGATCGAACAGCTTCCGATGCTCGTCGAGGGCGAAGCGGTCCGTCATGCCCGCGATGTAGTCGCAGACGACGCGGTGCACGCCGTCGATGGCGAGGCGCTCCTGGTACCGCGGCGGGAGCTGCAGGGGCTCCGCCACGAACGACACGAACAGGTCGCGGAGGATGCGGCCGGCCTTGTCTCCCATGCGCACCACGCGGTAATGCCGGTACATGTTCTTGAGGAGGAACTCCTTCAGCTCGCGAACGTGCCCGGCCATTTCCGGCGAATGGCAGACGAGCCGCCGGCCCGCCTTGCGGACGGCCTCGATGGAATCGATGCGCCCGGCCTGGATCTGCCCGAGGGTGGTGTCGATGAGGTCGCGGCTGCAGCGATCGATGATCCGGCGGATCACCTTGTGCCGGACCAGCCGCTCGTCCTCGAGGCCGGTGGCGAGCGCCGCCTCGTGCGACTCACGAAAGAGGGCCACGCTGCGGATCTGCTCGACGGTGAACATGCCCGAGCTCAGGCCGTCGTCCACGTCGTGGTTGTTGTAGGCGATCTCGTCGACGAAATCGATGAGCTGCGCCTCGAGGGTCGGCGCCTCCCCCGGCGCGTAGTCCGCGGGGGCGTGCGCGTCGCTCTCGGGCTGGTGCTTGATGAGGCCTTCCCGCACCTCCCACGTGAGGTTGAGGCCGGGAAACTGCGGGTATCGCGCCTCCAGCACGTCGAGGATGCGCAGCGTCTGCACGTTGTGCTCGAAGCCGCCGTGGTCCTGCATGAGCTCGGCCATCACGCGCTCGCCCGAATGGCCGAACGGGGTGTGGCCGAGATCGTGCCCCAGGGCCAGGCACTCCGTCAGCTCCTCGTTGAGACGCAGCGCCCGCGCCACGCTGCGTCCGATCTGCGCCGCTTCGAGGCTATGGGTCAGCCGCGTGCGGTAGTTGTCGCCCTCGTGATTGACGAAGACCTGCGTCTTGTACTCGAGACGACGGAAAGACGAGCTGTGGATCACGCGGTCGCGGTCGCGCTGGTAGCGCGTGCGCAGGTCGTGCTCGTCCTCGGGATAGCGGCGGCCGCGGCTCTTCGCGCTGCGCATGCCGTAGGGGGCGAGGAGCTGATCCTCCCTCTCTTCCTGCACGCGGCGGTCGACGAGATCCATGCCGCGAGTCTACAATAGTGGGCTCACGTTCAGTAGGAAGGAGTCGGTCGTGGAAAAGAGGATACCCGTCGGAGTCCTTGGCGCCACTGGCGCCGTTGGACAGCGCTTCATCGAGCTTCTCGCCGATCACCCGTGGTTCGAGGTCGCCGAAGTCGCGGCCTCCGATCGCTCGGCCGGCAAGCCCTACTCGCAGGCCTGCACGTGGCGCCTCGCCACGCCGCTGCCCAAGCGCGTGGGTGACCTCGTGGTCACCACCACCGACGCCCCTTTCAAGTCCAAGCTCCTCTTCTCCGGCCTCGACTCCTCGGTCGCGGGCGAGGTCGAATCCGCCCTCGCCGGCAAGGGCCACGCGGTGGTGTCGAACTCCCGCAACCACCGCATGGATGCCGACGTACCGCTGCTCGTCCCGGAGATCAACGCCGATCACCTCGACGCCCTCGCCGCGCAGCGCAAGCGCACGGGCGGCGGATACATCGTCACCAACCCGAACTGCTCGGTCGTGGGCCTGGTCATGGCGATGGCGCCTCTGCACCGCGCGTTCGGGATCGAGTCGGCGGCCGTGGTCACGCTGCAAGCCTTGTCCGGCGCCGGTTATCCGGGCGTGTCCTCGATGGACATCATCGACAACGTGATCCCGTTCATCGGCGGCGGCGAGGAAGAGAAGATCGAGCTCGAGCCGAAGAAGATCCTCGGCACCTGGAAAGGCGGCGCCTTCGAGAACGCGGCCTTCGAGATCTCGGCCTCCGTCCATCGCGTGGCCGTCTCCGACGGGCACACCATGGCCGCGATGCTGCGCTTCAAGAAGAAGCCGTCGGCCGAGGAGGCCGTCCGCGTGATGGCCGAGTTCAGGGCCGAGCCGCAGGAGCGCAAGCTCCCGTTCGCACCCGAACGGCCGATCCACATCTTCATGGAAGACAACCGGCCGCAGCCGCGCCTCGATCGCGACCGCGAACGGGGCATGGCCGTCTCCGTGGGCCGTGTGCGCGCGGACAAGCTGTTCGACCTCAAGCTCGAGGCCCTCGTCCACAACACGATCCGTGGCGCGGCCGGCGTGGCCATCCTGAACGGCGAGCTGCTGCACGCTCGCGGCCTGCTGTCCTAGAGGCCGGGAGTCCATCGCATGCTCGTCATGAAATTCGGCGGGACCTCCGTGGGTTCCGCCGAGCGCATCAAGGCCCTGGCCGAAATCGTCCGCGCCCGGCGCGACCGCCAGCCGGTGGTGGTCGTGTCGGCGCTCTCCGGCGTGACCGACCTGCTCATCAAAGGCGCCAAGCTCGCTCTCGCCCGCAGCGCCGAAGCCGACGGCGTCCACGACGCCCTGGTCAAGCGCCACCGCGAAGTGGTGGACGTGCTCTTCCCCGCCGGCCCTGTGCGCGAGCGGTTGATGAGTCACGTCGAGGGCGTCCTCAAGGATCTCGGGAGCTTCTACACCGGCGTCCATCATCTGGAAGAGCTGACGGCGCGCACGCTGGACGCCGTCTCCGGGATGGGCGAACGCATGTCGTGCGAGATCGTGGCCGCCTGGTTCGAGACCGCCGGCCTGAACGGTGTCTGCGTCGACGCGCGCTCCGTCATTCTCACGGACGACACGTTCGGCCGCGCCCTGCCTCTCATGGAGGAGACCGGCGCCCGGGTTCGCGAGCAGCTGCTCCCTCTCGTGAAGGCCGGGAAGGTCCCCGTCCTCGGCGGCTTCATCGCCCAGACGAAGCAGGGCGTATCGACGACGCTCGGCCGCGGCGGCTCCGACTGGTCGGCCGCGATCATCGGCGCGCTGCTGCCCGCCGAGGAGATCCAGATCTGGACCGACGTCGACGGCATCATGACTGTCGACCCGCGCCTCGTCCCGGGCGCGCGCATCCTGCCCGAGGTCACTTTCGAAGAAGCCGCCGAGCTCGCCTACTTCGGGGCCAAGGTGTTGCACCCGGCGACGATCAAGCCCGCCGTCGAGCGCGGGATCCCGGTGCTGGTCCTCAACTCGATGAACCCGTCGGCGCCGGGCACGCGCATCGCCAGCCGCAAGGGCGACGACGTCCCCGGCGAGCCGCGGGCCCTCGCCTTCAAGAAGGGCATCACCGTCATCCTCGTCTCGCAGCCGCGCATGCTCATGGCGCACGGCTTCACGGCGAAAGTGTTCGAAGTCTTTGCGCGCCACAAGACGTCGGTGGACCTCATCGCCACCTCCGAGGTCTCGATCTCGCTCACCATCGACAACACCGACACGCTGGCGGCGGTACAGGCGGACCTGGCCGAGCTCGGTGAGGTGCGCGTCTTCGCGAGCCAGGCGATCGTGAGCGTCGTGGGACGCGGCTTCAACCGGCGCGCCGGTCTGGCCGGCCGCATCTTCCAGGCCGTGCACGAGGTCAACATCAACATGATCTCGTTCGGGGCGTCGGACGTGAACGTCTCGTTCGTCGTCGACCAGGCCGACGCCGAGAAGGCGGTGAAGTCGCTGCACCGCGAGTTCTTCGAGGCGCGCTGAGAGTTGCCGCTGCGCGCCGTCGTCTGCTAAGATTCTCTTCCCCCGTGGGCCGCTAGCTCAGCTGGGAGAGCGCTGCGTTCGCAACGCAGAGGTCAGCGGTTCGAACCCGCTGCGGTCCACCAAAAGCAAAAGCACCAAAGAACGTAAAGAGTCGGGCGTTGAAGCTGACGAACGCCCACCCGAACAACGCTGGCCGCACCCGAGTCGAGGCATAAAATCCCGATCCGGTGACCCCCCGGCGGTGATAACTCCTTACAGGACAATGCAGCCGTGTTGGTACGGACCGTGCCCTTCTCTTCGTCGCCGCCAGGAGCGGTACTGGAGGGGCGCAATGGGGGCCGTACTGATTTCGAGGAACGACGTGGCCGTTTCCAATCCCGGGCTGGCCGCGCGCATCGAGGAGGCTCTGGCCCGCGCGGTGGCGCGCTCGCCGCGGGCGTTTCGAGCCTCGGTCGAGGCGGGCCGCGGCGAGAGGATCGCCCGCGTGTGGCTCGAAGAGCACCCCTCCGGCGACGGCTCCACACGGCGTGAGGCCAGCCTCGACCTCACGCTCGATGTGGTCGGCTTGCGCCGAACGATCGACTCGCTCCTTCGCTGAACGCGGCTAGAACTTGTATGTAATGGCCAGGCTCAGGACCGGATACAGCTTGAAATCGGAGAGCTGGTCCTCCACGTCCGCCTGCTCCTCCTCCAGGTCGCGGCGGAAATTCGCGTCGCCCGCGATCGGCCCGTTCGCGTTCAGCGTCACCTTCGGCGAACCGGCGAAGAGCACGCCGAGATCGAGGACGATCCCGATCTTCTTCCCGGCGCCGACGGCATTGCCGAAGCCGATGCCCAGATACGGGGCGAGATCCTTGAACTTGAGATCCCCGCTGAGGCTGCCCACTTGCGCGCCGGTGTAGTGCGTGCCACCGATTTCGTAGCTCGAAGCCGGGCTGGCGGCCGCGCTCACCTCGTTCTTGTTGAGCACGAAACCTCCACTCAGGTGGAATCCGCCGCCACCCGGGTGGAAATCGAGCCCCGCCGCCGCCGACAGCAGTTGGACCTTGTATTCGTACTCGATGTCGCTGTCGATGCCCGTGTGGGTGATCGTCGGCAGCGGATGGAAGCCGGCACGGACGTTCAGCGTGTCCGTGAGGCGTCCGGTGAGATCCAGGCCGAAGCCCAGGGTGCTCGCCTTCGCACCGATGGCGAGGTCCGTCGCCACCGCCGGCACGGCCCCTGCAATCCCCAGCCACGCGGCCACGAGGGCCGCCCGTCGCACCTGTGCCTGTCTCAAGATTCGCTCCTTTCCCGCCGGCGGGAGTGTACGCCGGCTTCGCCTTGTCGTAACCTTATGTCCCCAACGACAAGAGGCTTTCATGTTCCTGGACGCGATCCCCGATCCTCCCGCCGAGCCGTTCGTCAAGAGGCTCGTCTGCAGCCAGTGCAAGACGCGCTTCGACGTGCGCTACGTCAAGAACCCGACGCTGCCCAGCGTCTACACGGTGACGGTACCGTGCAAGAAGTGCCAACACGCCAACCGGGTGCCGATCGACGGCGGGGTGGCGGCCAGCGGCGAGTGGAGCGTGGACTGGCCGGCTTGATCGAGGCCCCGGTCCCCGGTACTCTAAGCGGTCTTTTTCGTTACCGTCGACGTTCGTGCGGAGGTGGTGATGGTGCTGCGTCGCGTCGGGATCCCTGTGTTCGCTTTGGTCGCCGGACTCTCTTGCGGCGGGGGATCGACACCGACGGGCCCCAACGCACAAGGGACTAGCGCACCCACCGCCACTCCGACGGCCACCGCCACCGCCACTCCCCCTCCCATCGGCGCCGCGAGCTGCCCCTACGGCAAGGGCGACCTGGACGCACAGTGCGGCCCGTCCCGCGCGGTGTACGTCGCGGACGTGGAGCGCGCCCTCAGCGACCTCGTGCGCCGCCGCCCGGACATCTTCAACCTGAACGAGGACGTCGGTCCCGGCAACTATCGCGTCATCAAGACCGCCGACTTCTTCGAGGGCGTCGTGCAACAGCTCCAAGGCATGGGCTTCTGCGCGGAGAGCGATGGATTCCAATCCGTGCAGCTCAAGAAGGGCAACGAGTTCAGCGAGAAACACGCCATCCTCTCCTCGAGCGGGTTCATCCGTCACGGCGAAGGCGCGTATCGCGACTCCTGCCGTCCGGCCATCTTCCCCATCGACGCCATCGACCGCCTCGACAGCGTGCGCGTCCATTTCTTCAGCATCCGCTGCCCGGAAGGCATCGTCGCCCCCGACAACGCGGAGAAGAAGCTGCCCGTGGGGTGCACCGGCTGGGTGTCCGCGACCCCGAAGGACAAGGCGAACAAGGACATTCCCCCCGCCGTCCACGGCGACCGGATCGACTGGGAGATCTTCCAGGGCGAGGGCGAGAACCTGGCCCGCGTGACGGACGTCCCCGGCCAGCCCTTCAACAAGTACGTCGACGCCCTCAATGCCGGCTACTTCACGATGTGCGCGACTGTGCAGGCCGTCCGCGGCTGCTTCGGCTTCGACATCTACCATCCCTAAACGTAGCGTCGGCCTCGCCGCGATAACCACAAAGGCACAAAGGACACAAAGAACGCACAAAGGACGGAATGATCTGTCTTCCGTTCTTTGTGTTCCTTTGTGCTCTTTGTGTCTTTGTGGTTTCTTGCGGTAGGCCGACGCTACCGTGACGTTGACTCCCGGAAAGACCCCACCGCACAATCGAAGTGAGGGACCGCGCACGCCGCGGATCCGCTTCATTTTCGTCTTCATCGTCGGTGCGATCGGAGGTCATCATGAACACCAGCTTCATGCGCGGCACCCTGCCGGAGGTCCGCTGGAGCGCGGTCGGTGCCGGTGTGGCGTTCGCCCTCGCCGCTCACGTGTGTCTCGGCCTGTTCGGTGCCGCGCTCGGCTTCGCCTCGGAGGCAGGTGATTCGCGCGTGCTCGGAGTCTTCGCCGGGTTGTGGGCGCTGCTCTCGGCCTTCGTGGCGTCGTTCCTCGGAGCCGCCGTGGCCTGCCGCATCAGCGCCGCCAGTGACGTGCGGACGGCCGGCTTGCATGGGCTCCTCGTCTGGTGCGTCGGCCTGGTGATGGGCGCGCTGTTCCTCAGCGGCACCCTCGCCGGCAGCGCGATGGGCACGAGCTACGTCCTGAACGGCGGCGTCGTTTCGAACGACGGCGGCCGCGACACCGGCCCGGGATCCCCTATCGACAGCGCCGCGCGCGAAGCCTCCGTGGCCAGCCTGCTCGGCGGCCTCGCCACCCTGGCCGGCCTGGCGGGTGCGATCACTGGCGCCGCCTTCGCGCGGCAGGCTACGGCCCACACCGGCGTCGCCACGGGGCACGGCCGGGCCGCGGGGATGATGCCGCCGCCCATGGAACGGCGCAGCGTCGAGCCTTTGGAGACGATCTGGTCGGACCCGGCCTTCGAGCGCCGTAGCATGGCTGTGCCCGACCGTCGCCAACACTGATCGGGGCGGCTCCCGCCGGCCGGCGACTCGGCCGCCCGCGCGCCGGAAACCCCGCTTACAATGGCGGAACATGGCGGGGAGCTCCTTCGGCCACGCGTTCCGCATCACGACCGCGGGCGAGTCCCACGGCCCCGGCAACGTCGTCATCATCGACGGCTGCCCGCCGGGGATCCCGCTGGCCGTAGAAGACTTGCGTGTCGACCTTGCCCGCCGGCGGCCAGGACAGAGCGCGATCGTGACGCAGCGCCAGGAATCCGACGAGCCCGAGATCCTCTCCGGAGTGTTCGAGGGCCGGACCACGGGAACGCCCATCGCCGTCCTCGTCCGCAACGCCGATCAGCGGAGCCGCGACTACGAGGACATCAAGGACCTCTATCGCCCCGGCCACGCGGACTACACGTTCGACGCGAAGTTCGGCTTCCGTGACTACCGGGGCGGCGGGCGCAGCAGCGCCCGCGAGACGGTGTCCCGTGTGGCCGCCGGTGTCATCGCCAAGAAGATCATCGCGGGCGCGTTCGGCGGGCGCGTCGTCGGTTATGTCGTGCAGGTCGGCGAGGTCGTGGCCCGGATCGCCGCGCCGGAGTCGGTCACCCTCGAGCAGGTCGAGCACCTGCCCGGCGGCGAGCCGAACATCGTCCGCTGTCCGGATCCGCAGAAGGCGGCGGAGATGGTGGCGCTCATCGAGTCGCTGCGCAAAGAGCAGGACTCCGTGGGCGGCGTGGCGGAAGTCGTGGCGACAGGCGTTCCCGCGGGCCTGGGTGAGCCGGTCTTCGACAAGCTGAAGGCGGACCTGGCGAAGGCGCTCTTCAGCCTGCCCGCCGTCCTCGGCGTCGAATACGGCATCGGCTTCGGCTGCGCTACGATGCGCGGCAGCCGCAACAACGATCCGTTCGTCGCGGAGCGTGGAGCCAGCGGCAAGGTCCGCGTGGCCACGCGCGGCAACCGACACGGCGGTATGCTGGGCGGGATCTCGAGCGGCATGCCCATCGTGCTCCGCGCCGCCGTCAAGCCCACGAGCTCGCTCCCGCTGGAGCAAGACACCGTCACCCGCGACGGCGAACCGGCGAAGATCCGCACCAAGGGGCGCCACGACCCGTGTTTGCTGCCCCGCTTCGTCCCCATGGCAGAGGCGATGGTGGCGATCGTCCTCGCCGATCACTGGCTCCGCTGGCGTGCCCAGGGCGGACCCGGGCAGGAGTGACAGGGGCATGGCTGCGGACAAGGGCAAGTCGAAGGGAAAGAAAAAGCTGGCGTCCACCGCCACCCTGACCGAGCTCATCACCGCCAAGAACTACCCCGAGGCGATCGAAGTCCTCCGCGGCCAGCTCGCCCATCGCCCCGGCATCCAGACCCGGCTGCAGCTCGCCGACCTGCTGCTCCTCGCCGGTCGCCGCGATGAAGCGATGCCCATCTTCATGGGCCTCGCCGACGAGCTGACCTCCGACGGCTTCGTGGCGAAGGCGCTCGCGATCCTGAAGCGCGTGGATCGTCTCGAGCCCGGACGCCCGGATGTCGAGGAGCGCCTGTCCAAGCTCGCGAAGCAGCCGCAGCGGTCGTCGACGGCGGTCGTTCCCGCCCCGGCGCCGCCGCCCAAACCGCCCGCGCCGGTCATCGGGATCGAGGAGATCGCACCGGAAGCTCCGGTCCTCGAGGCGAAGCCGGAGCCACCGGCGGCGCCGGCTCCGGAGCCGCCACCCGCGCCGGCCGCGGAGGCCGCCCCGCCTGCACCGGCCGAACCCGTCGAGCCCGCCGGCGGGGCCGAAGCGGCGCCCGCAGGCGCGACGGAAACGAAGCCGGAAGCGACAGAGACCACCGACGCAACGGCCGCGGCGCCGGCGGCACCCGCGCCGACGACGCCGTCTCCGGAGCGGAAGGGCAGCGGCATCGGCGGCATCTGGAAGCGGCTGATGACCGCGCTGGCACCGACGGTGGATCTTCCCCCCGGGGCAATGACGGCGGAGATACCGGCGGCGTCCGCAGAGGCTCCGGCGAAGGAAGGCCAGGAATCGCTCCTGCCGCCGATCGACGGGCCGTTGGTCGAGCTGCAGACGGCGACGGCGCCGGTGGTCGCCGATCACGAGGAAGAGATCGTCGTAAACGCCGACGAGGCGGTGGTGAAGGAAGAAGCGGCGGCCCCGGCGACCACCGTCGAGCCGATCGTCGGGCCCGCGGAAGCGGCGGCACCGGCACCGCCCGCCGCCGCCGAACCCGCGCCGCCGGCCGCCGAAGCGACGCCGCCCTCCGCGGACACACCCGTCGAGCCCGTCGTGACCGAGACGCCGTCCGTCGTGACGAAGCTGGGCGGGGTCTTCAAGCGCTTCCTCGCCAACCTCCCCGGCGGCGAGCCCGACGCGCCCGAGGCGACCGACAAGGATTTCGAAGCGGCGCTGACCGCCGCCGGCATCGATCCCGAGATCGCGAAGGAGGACGAAGAGGCGTTCTTCGACGCGTTCATCGACGACGACGAAGTGCCGACACCGGCCGAGGAGGCGACCGCCCTCCCGGCCCCGGCGCCGGCGCCCGAGCCCGCGCCGGCCGGCATCACGCCTCCCAAGTGGACGACGCCGATGAGCGAGTCGGGCTTCCGGGACCAGGTGCTCGACCTCATCGAGGAGGTCCTGAAGCGTCCGCCCGAGGTCACGCCGGCCGCCCCCGGCGAGAGCACGGAGCCGATCGCGAACGCGTATCGCGACGAGCTCATGGCCCACCCGCTGTTCCGCGACCTCTCCGAGAACGAGATGCTCGCCATGCTGCGCGCGCTGCGCCTGGCCTGCTACGACCCCGGCGAGATCATCGTGACCGAAGGCGAGCCCGGAGCCGGGCTGTTCCTGCTCATCAGCGGGGTGGTCAAGATCTTCGCCCGCAACCCGAGCGGCCACAACCTCCCCGTCAGCGTGCTGACGGAAGGCTCGTTCTTCGGCGAGATGTCGCTGCTCTCCGGCAAGCCGCGCAACGCCACCTGCATCGCCGCCGAGAGCGTCGAGCTCCTGGAGCTGCCCAAGCCGCTGCTCGACGCCATCGCCTTGTCGCATCCGCGCGTGCGCGACATCGTGGACGCGCTCTATCTCCAGCGCGCGAGCAGCCCGGAGATGGCGGCGGTGCGCAACGTGGCCATCGGCGACGCCCAGACGCGCGAGCGCGCGATGCAGGTCCTGAAGGCGTACTTCGGGGGCCGGCGCTGGGAGCCGCGGATGCAGCTCAAGCTGGCGATGGTCCTGCTGAAGGCCGGCAAGGAAGACGAGGCGGTACCGGTGCTCGTCGACCTGGCGGAGACGCTCCTGCGCGAGCGCGATCCGGCCAAGGCCATCGCCATCCTCAAGAAGGTCGAGGCCATTCGCAAGCGCGGGCAACAGGTCGTGAACCTCGCGCCGCTGCCGCGTGACGGCGACGCGCCCCTGGCCGAGCTGGTGCATGCCACCGCGCCGCGCAAGCCCAACTGGGCCGGCCACACCGAGGCCTTCTTCTCGGACTGGCTCGGCACCTTCCGCCGGAGCGTGGCCGCCGAAACCACCCCCGCCAACCCCAAGCGGATCCCGGGCTACGGGCCGGAGCTGGTGGCGAGCCCGCTGTTCGAAGGCTTCACCGAGGAGGAGCTGCTGGCGTTCATCCAGGCGCTTCGCGTGACCGCCTACGAGCCCGGGGAGATCATCATCACCGAAGGCGAGCCGGGCCAGAGCGTGTTCATCCTGACCGTCGGGGGCGTGCGCGTCTTCGTACGCAACCCGATCGGACACGACATGCAGCTCTGCCAGTTGAAGGAGGGCGCGTTCTTCGGCGAGATGTCGGCCCTCTCCGGCCGGCCGCGCACGGCCACCGTCACCGCCTCCTCGCGCTGCGAGCTGCTCGAGCTCGATCGGGCCACGCTCGACGTGGTCGCCCAGACCCATCCGCGCATCCGCCAGGTGCTCGAGGAGGTCTACATCGAGCGCGCGGGCAGCGCCGCCGCCGAGCGCATCCGCACGGCCAGCGCCCCCCCCGCGTAGCCTCGAGGACCTCGTGGACGCCCGCTATCGCAGCCCGCTGAACCGCGACGTGCCTCCGGCGCGGCCGGGCGAGTTCCCGAAGGTCGCGATGGGGCCGTTCGAGATCTGGCCGCCGGTCGTGCTCGCGCCCATGGCCGGCGTCACCAACCCGCCGTTCCGCACGTTGTGCCGCCGTTATGGGGCGGGCCTCTACGTCAGCGAGATGATCACCGCGCGGGCCCTGGTCGAGGGGAACCGCAAGACGCTGCTGCTCGCGAGCTTCGGCGCGGAGGAGACGACGCGCAGCCTGCAGCTCTACGGCGTGGATCCCCACTATGTCGGCGAGGCCGTGCGCGCCCTCGTCGGCGAGGGCCGCGTCGACCACATCGACATGAACTTCGGCTGCCCCGTGCGCAAGGTGACGAGCCGCGGCGGCGGCGCCGCGATCCCGCTCAAGCCGCGCCTGCTGCGCCACATCGTCCAGGCGGCGGTGGCGGCGGCGGGATCGGTGCCGGTGACGATCAAGTTCCGCATGGGCATCGACGAGCAGTACATGACCTACCTCGACGCCGGCCGCATCGGCCAGGAGGAGGGCTGCGCCGCCGTCGCGCTCCACGCGCGCACCGCCGCGCAGCTCTACGACGGCGAGGCGCGCTGGGACGCGATCGCCCGCCTGAAGCAGGCGGTGACGCGCATCCCCGTGCTGGGCAACGGCGACATCTGGGAAGCGGAGGACGCGCTTCGGATGATGCGCTCGACGGGCTGCGACGGCGTGGTGGTCGGGCGGGGATGCCTCGGTCGGCCGTGGCTGTTTCGCGACCTGGCCGACGTCTTCGAGGGCCGCACGCCGATCGATCCCCCGGCTTTCGGTGGTGTGGTCGACGTCATGCTCGAGCACGCGCGGCTGCTGGCGGAGTGGAGCGGCGAAGATCCGGCCATGCGCGCCTTCCGCAAGCACAGCGCGTGGTACACGAAGGGATTCCCCGGCGGCTCGGCCCTGCGGCAACGTCTCATGCAGGTGCACCGTCTCGACGAGCTGGCGACGGTGCTGGCCGGCATCGACCGCGAGATGCCGTTCCCTCCGGAGGCCATCCGCGCCCAGCGCGGCAAGACCGGGGGTACACAGAAGGTCGTGCTGCCCGAGGGCTACCTCGACGACCTCGACGATGACACGCCGCCGTCCGTGGAGGCCGAGGCCGCCGATTCCGGAGGTTAGGCGACGGGGTCAGGTCTGTCCTATGGCTTATAGCGGGCCATAAGCCATACGCCAGACCTGACCCCACCGACCGATGGCACCCGGTTTGCACCCCTGTGCCTCATGACCACCGCCACCCGTACGCCCGTCGATGAGCTCCTGGACCGGCTCGCCGCCGTCGAGCCGACGGAGCTTCCCGTCCTCAGCCTCTACCTCGATACCCGCGCCAACGACGTCGGGCGCGGCGACTTCGAGACCTTCCTGCGCAAGGAGCTGAAGCGGCGAGTCGAGAGCTACCGGCTGCGCTCGCCCGAGCGCGAGAGCCTCGAGGCCGACGCCGCTCGCATCGAGGCGTACGCGCGAGAGCGCCTGCCGAGCTCCGCCGACACCCTGGCTATTTTCGCGTGCTCCGGCACCGGCCTGTTCGAGGCCATGGCCCTCGACGCGACCCTCGATGAGAGCCGCCTCTTCGTCGGCACGCAGCCGCACCTGTACCCGCTGGCGCGTCTGGTCGACCAGTACCGCCGCTATGCCGCGCTCGTGGTGGACTCGCACGTGGCCCGCCTGTTCGTGTTCGGGCTCGGCACCGCCCTCGAGGAGCACGACATCCACAACCCCAAGCTGCACCGGACCCGTGTCGGAGGCTGGTCACAGATGCGCTACCAGCGTCACGTCGACCATCGCCATTTGAAACACGCGAAGGAGGCGGCCCAGGCCCTGACTCGCACGGTGCGCGACGAGGGCCTCGAGCACGTGGTCCTGGGCGGTGACGACGTCATCCTCCCCATGGTGCGCGAGGAGCTGCCGAAGGACGTCGCCGGCCGGATCATCGACGTCGTGTCCCTTCCCGTCCGTACACCGGAGCACCAGATCCTCGCCGCCACGATGGAGTCGTTCCGCCGCCACGACGCCGCCAACGACGTCGAGGCCGTGGGGACGCTCGTCGACGAATACCGCGGCGGCGGTCTGGCCGTCGTCGGTGTCGGGGACACCGTGGCCGCCCTCGAGGCGGGCCAGGTCGACGAGCTCGTCCTGGTGGCGGCGCCGATCGCGCTGGCGCGCACGGGAACCTCCGACTCCCCGGCGGCGCTGGCCCCCGACGAGCTGGCTCAGCGCGAGGAGCTGGCCGGCGAGCTCGTGGCACGCGCGCGTCGCACCGGCGCGTCGGTGCGCTTCGTCGAAGACACCCAACTGCTGTGGGACCACGAAGGCGTCGGTGCGCTCCTGCGCTACCGGCTCAAGCCGGAAACGGTCCCTCCCGCGAACATGGAGCGCCCATGAGTGGCAAGAACAACGTGAATCCCGACCACTACAAGACCGCCGGCCGCGACCGCCAGGGCGAAGACATCCAGCCCGAGATCGAAAAGCGGAAATACTCGGTCACCCGGCGAACGGCGCGGAAGCGGCGCGCGACGCGCTGATCAGTCCGCCAGCATCGAACGGCCGGCGTAGAAGGTGCCGGCCACGCAGGCGATCATGAAGGTGGCGAGGGCGCCTCCCACCATCGTCTTGAATCCTAGCCGCGCGATCTCGTGGCGCCGCGACGGAGCCAGTGGCACCAGCCCGCCGATCTGGATGCCGATCGACGCCACGTTGGCGAAGCCGCACAGGGCATACGACAAGATGAAGAGCGAGCGGGGATCGAGGCCCGGCATCTCGCCGCGTGCGGCCGCACCAAGATAGTTGGAGAGGTTCAGGTACGCGGTGAACTCGGTGAGGATCAGCTTCTCGCCGAGGAAGCGGCCCACGGTCAGACAGTCGGCGGCGGGAACGCCCATGATGAACGCCACCGGCCAGTGGATCCATCCCAGGACGAGCTGCAGAGACAACGGATGCTCCGGAGCGAGCGGGCCCCAGATGAAGTACGCGCCGGTGGCGATGATCGCCAGCGCGACGAGGCTGGCCGCGCCGTAGACGCCGCCCAGGGCTCCCTTGCGCGACGTGACGAGGAGCAGCGCCACCCAGGCCGCCCCGCCCACTCGCGCCACGATCGCCGCCGCCTCCGGGCCGGCCAGGCCGGCCACCACGTAGCCAACGACGAGCGCGGCCAGCGCACCCCACAAGACGCCGTCGCCCGGCACTCCTCGGCGCTGCGCGTACAGCACGACGGCCGCCGCCGCGATCGCCATCGCCGCGAAGGTGGCGACACCCGTCGTGTCGTGGAAGAAGCCGCCCACCCAGCCGAACATCGCGTTCAGGAGCGCCACCAGCGCCACGAACGCGATGAGCATGGCGCCGACGTTGATCGCGAGCTGCCAGCCGACGGTGGTGCCGTTGGCGGCGGCGTCGATCACGTTGGCGTCCTCGACCTCCACCTCCATCCGCACCTCGCCGCGGGTGAGCGGCGTGTCGCGCTCCGGGACCAGGATCTTCGCGAAGATGAACGCGGCCGGCGCGGAGAGGACGGAGGCGGAGATGAGATGGGCGGCGATCTTCGGGAAGAAGCCGGCGAGCATCATGATGTACGCGCCCAGCACGCCTCCCGCGGTATTCGCGAAGCCGCCGACCATGATGGCGGCGATCTCGGAGCGCGTCATCTTCTCGATGTACGGCCGCACCACGAGCGGCGCCTCCGTCTGCCCCACGAAGATGTTGGCGGCATTCGAGAGTGATTCCGCGCCGGAGACCCCCATCGTCCGCGCCATCACCCGCGCGAACAGCAGCACCACCTTCTGCATCACGCCCATGTAGTACAGGATCGAGAGCAGCGCGCTGAAGAAGATGATCGTGGGGAGGATCTGGAAGGCGAAGAAGAAGCCCATCGACCCGGCGCCGCCCGGACCGACGGCGAGGTTGCCGAAGATGAACCGGGCACCTTCCTGGCTGAAGGCGAGCAGGGCGTTGAACACGTCGTTCAGCTTGTCGAAGGCGGCGCGGCCCGGCTCCCAGCGCAGCACGAGGTAGGCGAAGAAGAACTGGAG
>Ga0114129_10001588_pt1 | contig 30837 bp, 27 predicted proteins | sample RhiMetdeltSRZDD1_FD_80071 | JGI IMG/M metagenome (GOLD analysis project Ga0114129, IMG submission 80071) | Populus rhizosphere microbial communities from Tennessee, USA - Rhizosphere MetaG P. deltoides SRZDD1 (version 2) (version 2) | ecosystem: Host-associated > Plants > Roots > Rhizosphere >...
TCGTTCGACTCGAAGCCGTCCATCTCGACGAGGAGCTGGTTCAGCGTCTGCTCGCGCTCGTCGTGGCCGCCGCCGAGGCCGGCGCCACGATGGCGGCCGACCGCGTCGATTTCATCGATGAAGACGATGCACGGCGCGTTCTTCTTGCCCTGCTCGAACAGGTCGCGCACGCGCGAGGCGCCGACGCCGACGAACATCTCGACGAAGTCCGAGCCGCTGATCGAGAAGAACGGCACGTTCGCCTCGCCCGCGACCGCGCGCGCGAGCAGCGTCTTGCCGGTTCCGGGCGGTCCCATCAGCAGGACGCCTTTCGGAATCCGTCCGCCCAGCTTCTGGAACTTCTGCGGCTCCTTGAGGAACTCGATGATCTCCTGCAGCTCCTCTTTCGCCTCGTCGACGCCCGCGACGTCCTTGAACGTCACCTTCTTCTGGGAGCTCGACGACAGCTTCGCCTTGCTCTTGCCGAACGAGAGCGCCTTGTTGCCGCCGCTCTGCATCTGGCGCATGAAGAACAGCCAGAACCCGATCATCAGCAGCGCCGGAGCCCATGTATACAGGAGCGACGCCCACGGGCTGGCGGTCGGCTCCTTCGAGTCGACCTGCACGCCGCGCTCGATGAGCTTGTTGACGAGACCTTCGTACTGGGTCGGCGCGTAGGTGTGGAACGGTTCGCCGGCTTTCGTATGGCCCGAGATGTCCTGGCCGGTGATCGTGACCTTCGCGACGTTGCCGGAGTCGACGGAGGCAATGAACTCGCTGAACGTGGCCGTGCGCTCGCGCGACTGGAACTTGGTGGAGAAATTCCAGATCAGCACACCGACCACGAAGAGTACGATCCAGAACAACAGACTCTTCAACGTCGAGTTCAAACAGGCCTCCCAACAACCCGGAAGTCTGAGTCCGAAGTCGAACGTCTGAAGTCGATTCGACTTCAAACTTCAGACTTCAAACTTCAGGCTTCGACAGCGTAAGTCTCAAGAGTAGCACGGCTTGCGCGGTATCCGTAACCCGAAACGCCTCGTCAATTCCAAAACCGGCCACCCACACGATTCGATCGTTTTCGTCTACGACGAGCGGGATGGCGTCGCGCCGGTCGCGCGCCACCTTCCGGTCGACGAACAGATCCTGCAGCTTCTTCGATCCCTGTAAGCCAATCGGTCGGAACTTGTCACCCGGACGCCGATTTCGTACCACCAAACTTCCGCGGAAGAGGTCGCGGCGTACGCACGCCGCCGCACCACTGCTCACGGCTGCACGCGTCTCGGCGTCGAGGCCGGCCAGCTGTCGGTCCTCGGCATATACCACGCAACTGGCTTGCGGAATTGAGACCTCACCAGGAATAGACAACCTCACGCGAAAAAGGTTCGCGTCCGAACCTTCCGAACCCATTTTTAGGACGATCCTCGGGCCAATCCGTTGCACGCGCAGGCCGGGAACGTCCACGATGCCGTCCGCGGTGGTTAGACGGAGGACGGCGGCCACATGGTCAAAGGAAATCTGTCGTCCCCCGGAGGCGTCGGTGAGGACGCGCCAGACGATCAGGCGGCGGAGGGCGGAGGGAGCGCGGACGAGCTCGGCGATGTCGAGCGCCGGCTCCCGACTTGCGAACCCGCGCCGCATCCAGGCGTCCGCTTCGCCGGACATCCACGCCCACTGCTCCTGGAGCAGCTCCGCTTCGTCGGCCAGCGTGTCGACAATCGACGGATTGAATCGGTCGGCAAGAAGCGGCAGCAGCTCGGCGCGAACGCGGTTGCGCGGGATGTTCAGATCGTCGTTCGTTTCGTCGTGCACGTAGCCGGCACCGATCTCCTGCAGCCAGGCGCGCAGCGCATCGCGCCGGCACGCGAGCAGCGGACGGACGATGGCGCCGTTGCGCGCGTGCATCGCCGCGAGGCCGCGCGGGCCGGCGCCGCGGAGCAGTCGCAGGAGAAATGTTTCGGCCTGATCGTTGCGCGTGTGACCGAGCGCCACGACGTCGGCGTCGACCTGCACGCGCGCGCGTTCGAAGAATTCGTGGCGCGCGGCGCGGCCGGCGTGCTCCAGTGACTGACCGTCGCGCGCGGCGCGCGCGGCGACATCCTCCCGATCGCTGACGAACGCCCGGCCGAGCCTCGTCGCGAGCGCCTGCACGAACGCCTCGTCACCATCCGCCGACGCGCGCAGCCGATGATTGAAGTGCGCGATGGCGGCAAACCGCAGTTCGCCCGACCGGTCGAGCTCGTTCAGCACGTGCGCCAGCGCCACCGAGTCCGATCCGCCGGACACAGCGGCGAGCACCCGCGTGTCGGAGCGGACCAGATCGTGCTCCCTGACGAATGACCGAACGTGATGAATCAATGAGCTCGCCATTGGTCGCGCGTCCTGTCCTTGTTGCGCGTAACGGCGCGCACGGCGCGCCCGCGAAGGAGCGGCGCGGGGCATGGGGCCCCCGCAAGCGACTGAGCCAGGGTGTGGGGCGGAGCCCCACGTGAACAAGTGCCGGAGGACGGACTCGAACCGTCGACCCCGCGCTTATGAGACGCGTGCTCTCACCAACTGAGCTACTCCGGCAGAATCTATGATGTTACCACCCCTCGACTCGCGCGCTGGGCGCGCTCGCTCGGGGCAGGCCCGCGTGCAACGCGCGCGAGGCGTGCGCGCGCAGGGCAGGCGACATGAAAGTATTCGGCGAGCACGACGAGGCGACGGTCGAGCAGTTGAAGCGCTGCGCGAGCGCAGAAGCGCACGCGCCGGCCGTGCTCTGCGCCGATGGACATCTCGGGTACTCGATGCCGATCGGCGGCGTGGTCGGCTACCGGCATCACGTCTCGCCGTCGGGCGTCGGCTACGACATCGCGTGCGGCAACCTCGCCGTGCGCACCGATCTGCGCGCCGCGGATCTCCAGCCGCCGGACTATCAGCGCATCGCGGACGACATCAGGCGCCGCGTCGCGTTCGGCATGGGGCGCGGCAACGCCGATCCGATCCGCGATCATCCGGTGTTCGAATCGATCGCCCGCTCGCCGGTCGCCGGACAGCGGCAGCTGCTGCCGCTCGCGCGCGAGCAGCTCGGCACCGTCGGCGGCGGCAATCATTATGTGGACGTCCTCGAGGACGGCGACGGGATGCTGTGGGTGGGCGTCCATTTCGGCTCGCGCGGCTTCGGCCACCGGACGGCGACCGGCTTCCTCAACATCGCCGCGGGCCGGCCGTTCGACAGCCGTTCGCGCGCCGGCGGGGAGATGAACGCCCCTCCGTCGCTGCTGCCGATCGCCGCGCCGAGCGGCCAGGACTACATCGCGGCGATGACTATCGCGGGCGAGTTCGCGTACGCCGGACGCGAAGCGGTCGCGGGCACGGTTCTCGAGATTTTCGGCGCGAACGAAACCGACCGGGTGCACAACCATCACAACTTCGCCTGGCACGAGCGCCACGGCGGCGAGCCGTTCTGGGTCGTACGAAAGGGTGCGACGCCGGCGTTTCCTGGTCAGCGCGGCTTCATCGGCGGCAGCATGGACGACATCGCGGTCATCGTGCGCGGCCGGGAGTCGCCGCAGTCACGCGCCGCGCTCTACTCCACGGTCCATGGCGCCGGCCGGGTGATGAGCCGGCGGCAGGCAAAGAAGGTGGTGAACTTCCGCGCGGTCCAGGATCGCCTCCGCGCGCGCGGAACGGTCCTGCGCGGCGGCGGCGCGGACGAGGCGCCGGACGTGTACCGGAAGCTCTCCGACGTCCTCGCGCCTCACGCCGGCACCATCGACATCGAGCACACGCTCCGCCCGCGAATCGTCGTCATGGCAGGGGCCGAGGAATTCGATCCGTATAGAGACTGAAATTTCAGATTTCAGATTTCAGATTTCAGATTGGCAGCGAAGCGGCAAGCAACGGAATCATGATCTCGTGGTGGCCGACGATCGAGTAACCGCGGCCGCTTCCAGCCGTCGGACGCGTGACGACATTCGTCTGCGGGCGGTAGTGACGGACGAAATCGAGATTCACCGTCGTCAGCTCCGCGAGCGGGATGCCGCGGTTGCGCGCGAGCGCGACGGCTTTGAGAAAGACTTCCGGCAGGACGACCGCCGATCCGCAATTCAGGTAGACCCCGCGCTCGAGGCGCGCGACGTTCGACACGAAGTACCGGAAATCGCGGAGGCTGCCCTCGCCGATCGCCGCGCCTGACGCCGCCGGATGCATGTGGATCGTATCGGTGCCGATCGCGACGTGGACCGTGACCGGAATCTCCAGCCGCGCCGCGGCGGCCAGCATGCTGGACCGCGCGTGCTGCGGCGATTTCGCGCGCAGGAACCGGGTCACCGACTGGCCGAGGCCGAGCCCGGCGCCGACGCCCTCGGCTATCGCGCCGTTGAGCAGACGCCCCGTTTCGTCGGCCATGCCGAAGCGGCCGGGGCCGAGCGCTTCGTCGACGTCTTCGGACGTGGCGCCCACGAGCGCGATCTCGAAGTCGTGAATCACCGCGGCGCCGTTGGTCGCGATCGCCGACACGAACCCGCGCTCCATCAAATCGATCAACACCGGGCCGCCGCCGGTCTTGATCACGTGCGCGCCGAGCCCCCAGACGATCCCGCCGTCGCGCGCGCGCGCGTCCGTCATCGCGCGCACGACGGCCTTGAAATCGGCGGCGGCGAGGATGTTCGGCAGCGACTGAACGAACGCGGCGACCGACACGTCGGCCGCCGGCTTCGCGAAGTCCGCGGCGTTCGCCTTGCTCGCGCGCGAGCGCAGCGGATACGTGTGGACGCTCGAGAGATCGAATTCCTCGTAGCTGAATCGCATATTTGGTGATTTCGTGAGCTGGTGAATTGGTGAATTCGAACTCACCCACTCACCAATTCTCCAACTCGCCAATTCTCACACGATCAGCATCGCATCGCCGAAGCTGTAGAAACGGTAACGGTGGGCAATGGCCTCGCGGTACGCGGCGAGCACGGCATCGCGTCCGGCGAACGCCGCGACGAGCATGATAAGCGACGACCGCGGCAGGTGAAAGTTCGTCAGGAGGCCGCCGACGACGCGGAAGTCGAAGCCGGGATGGATGAAGAGGTCCGTCGACGCGGCGCCCGCCACCACCTGACCGTCGTGCGCCCGCGCCGCCGCCTCGAGCGTCCGCGTGGTCGTCGTACCGACAGCGATCACCCGGCGGCCGTCGCGGCGCGCACGTTCGATCGCGGCCGCGGCTGCCTCGCCGATCTCGTACTCCTCCGCCTCCATTCGATGATCCTCAACGCGATCCACGCGGACCGGCTGAAAGGTGCCGTAGCCGACGTGCAGCGTGATTTCGACGCGCCCGATGCCGCGCGCCGCCAGCGCGTCGAGCAGCGCCGGCGTGAAATGCAGACCGGCCGTCGGCGCGGCGATCGACCCGCGTGCGCGCGCGAACACGGTTTGATAGCGCTCGCGATCCTCGGCCCGGTCTTCGCGTTTGATATAGGGCGGCAGCGGCACGTGGCCGATCGCGTCGATCGCCGCGCCGACGCTGCTGCCATCGTCAGTCGACAAGCGGATCACGCGTCGCCCGAAGAAGTGCCGCTCCAGCACCTCGCCGTGCAAAGTTTTGTCACCTTCGAACACCACGCGGGCTCCAGGCTTCAATTTCTGCCCCGGGTGCATCAACGCTTCCCACTCCTGTCCGCCTTCAGGTGAACCGTCGCGTACGGAGTGTCTGCCTTCAGGCGGACCGTGACGCCGGACCAACAAACACTCGACGGCTCCGCCGCTCGGCACACGACGGCCGAGCAGCCGCGCCGGAAACACGCGGGTGTTGTTGACGACGAGGAGGTCGCCGGCGCGGAGCAAATCGGGAAGCGCCGCGATCGTCGTGTGCGTGAGCGAGCCGGACCGGCGATCGAGGGACAGCAGGCGCGCCGCCGTGCGCTCGGGCGCCGGCTCCTGCGCGATGAGATCGGCGGGGAGATCGAAGTCGAACTCGCGGACGTCCATGTCCGCGGCAGATGTTACTTAATGAACGACGAGCGGCGTCGCGCGCCGCCTGGACTCCATCCAGTCGTCGGCGCGGATCGTCCACAGAATCTGATCGAACTGTTCGCCGTTCCTGACGAACGACCGCCGCAGCAGCGCTTCCTGAATCGCGCCGATTTTCCTGAGCGCGGCGTTGCCGCGCTTGTTCACGACGGGAGCGCGCGCCTCGAGGCGCTGCGCGCCGAGCGTCTCGAACGCGTAATCGGCGACGAGCGTCGCGCTGTCGGCGAACACGCCCGAGCCCCAGTATTCCGGCGCGACCGCGAAGCGCCATTCGGCCAGCGCGAATCGCGGTTCGAGCGAGCGGATCTCGAAGAGCCCGATCGGCACGTCCGCGCCGCGCGGCAGGATGGCAAACGAGACCGCCTGCCCCGCGACCTGCTGGCGGTGCATCGTGGCAATGAATTCCTGGACCCCTTCGAACGTCGAGAGCGCCGGCGGCAGGAACCGGGACACTTGCGGCGTGGCGATCGCCTCGAACAGCGACGCGGCGTCGCTGGCCTCCAGCTCGCGAAGCTCGACGAGCGAACCTTTCATATTGGACACGCCGGACGCTTTCGCAAGCCTCCGGCCAACCTCAGCCAGCAAGACACTTTCCTGCAACAGCATCCCGGGCAACGAGTTAGCACCGGGCCCCGCTGCGCGCCACCGGCAACGCCGACAAATCGTGTCACGTTCTCGGACCGGTCGTGTCGCTCTATCGCACATGGAGTTCGCTTTCTGCGCGACTGTTGTGGTGATCGTCTTGCACAGTTCAGCCTGTGTCGGCCACGGTGTTCGACGTCGTCATCGTCGGTGGAGGCCCGGCCGGACTGAGCGCCGCCCTCATGCTGGGCCGGTGCCGCCGGCGTGTCGTCGTATGCGATCTCGGGCAGCCGCGCAACCGCCGGACGACGGCGGTCCACGGCTATCTCACGCGCGACGGCGTCGCGCCGGCCGAATTCACCGAGCTCGGACGCCGAGAGCTGCCGGTGTATGGCGTCGAGCTGCGGCGAACCGGCGTGACGACCGTCCGACAGGGCGAGGATCGGTACATCGTGTCGTTGAGCAACGGCTCGCAACTGGAAGCGCGCTTCCTGTTGATTGCGACCGGCGTCATCGACGACCTGCCCGGCATCAGCGGGCTCGAGGATTGCTACGGACAGTCGGTGTTTCACTGTCCGTACTGTGACGGGTGGGAATGGCGCGACCGGCGCATCGCCGTCCTCGGGCGCGGCGTCGCCGGCGTCCGCCTGGCGCTCGGCCTGAAGACCTGGAGCCGCGACGTGGTGCTGTGCACGAACGGCGAACGGCTCGATCGCTGGCGCGGGCGGCTCACCCGCAACCAGGTTGGCGTTCGCACCGAACCGATCCGCGAGCTCGATCACGACGGCGGCCTGCTGCGCGCCGTCAGGTTCGAACGCGGAGATCCGCTCGAACGTGATGTCGTGTTCTTCACGACCGGTCAGCATCCGCAGTCCGATCTCGCCGTCTCGCTCGGCTGCACGCTGACGCACCACGGGACGGTCAAGACCGGAACGTTGTCCGAGACGAACGTGCCGCGCGTGTTCGTGGCGGGCGACGCCTCGCGCGACGCGCAGTTCGTCGTGGTGGCCGCCGCCGAGGGCGTGAAGGCCGCGGTCGCGATCAACAAGGCGCTGCAGGCCGAGGAGCTGGCGCGATGAAGGCAGTCTTCAGTCGGCAGTCGCCGGTCGGCAGCCAGCAGTCGGCAGTCGGCAGTCAGCAATCGTCAGTCGGCAGTCAGCAGTCGGCAGTCACGAGTCAGGGCGAGCCCCGCGACAGCACGCCGACGACCGTCGCCCGCATGCCGGTCGACATCCGCAGCGCGGCGCTCACGATCCTCGCCGTCCTCGCGGTCGTGATGGTCCTGCAGTACGCCCAGTCGATGCTCATCCCGATCGTCCTCGGCGTGCTCATCAGCTACGCGCTCGATCCGGTCGTCGCGGTGATGACGCGCGCGCGCCTGCCGAGGCCGCTGGCGGCGGCGATCCTGCTCGCGTCGTTGACGACGGGCGGCGTGTGGCTGTTGTACGGGCTGCGCGGTGAAGCGGCGGCGATCGTCGACCAGCTGCCGCAGGCCGCGCGGCGCCTGCGGCACAAGCTCGAAGCCGATCGCCCGCGGCCGGCCAGCGCGATCGAGCAGGTGCAGAAGGCCGCCACGGAACTGTCGAAGGCGGCGGGCGGCGCCGCCGCTCCGCCGACTCCGCCAGGCGTGCAGCGCGTCCAGGTCGAAACGCCGCCGTTCAACATCACCGATTACCTGATGTCGGGCTCGCTCGGAATGGCGACGGCGCTCGGCCAGGTCATCCTGATTCTGTTTCTCGTCTACTTCCTGCTCGCGTCGGGCGATCTCTATCGCCGCAAGATGGTCAAGATCGCCGGGCCGTCGCTGTCGAAGAAGAAAGTGACGCTGCAGATCCTGTCGGAGATCGATCGTCAGATCGAAGTCTTCCTGCTCGTGCAGGTGTTCACCAGCGCCATCGTCGCCGTTGCGACGTGGCTGGCGTTCCGCTCGCTCGGTATGCAGCAGGCGGGTGTGTGGGGCCTCGCGGCCGGCGTGTTCAACTCGATTCCGTACGTCGGTCCGGTCGTCGTGACCGGCGGCACGACGGCGGTCGCGTTCCTCCAGTTCAACGACCTGCGGATAGCGCTGCTGATCGGCGGCGTGTCGCTGGCGATCACCACGCTCGAGGGGTTCCTGCTGACGCCGTGGCTGACGAGCCGCGCGGCGCGGATGAACGCCGTCGCCGTGTTCGTCAACCTGCTGTTCTGGGCGTGGGTCTGGGGCGTCTGGGGGATGCTGCTCGCCGTGCCGATGCTGATGGTCATCAAGGCGGTCTGCGACCACGTCGAAGACTTCAAGCCGATCGGCGAGCTCATCGGCGAGTAACCTCAAACTCAAAAGTTGAAGTTTGAACTTCAAACTTCAAAGTTTGGACGGCAGCCTCGGCGACGCGAGGAGCCGGACGAACTCCTGCCACCGCCCCTCGGGGGCGCCGGCGCGCGATTCGACGAAGGCTTTGACGAGATCTTTTCCGAGGTTGTAGTTGATGACGTAGCTGCGATACGTATCGAAGAAGCGCGTCCGCTGTTCCGCGGCCTTCGGCGACATCATCGCGTAGCGGACCAGCCACGCGGCCGCGGCCTGGCGATCGATCTCGCCGGTCAGATAGCGGCGCGCCGCCTCGTTCCCGGCGTACGACAGACGATCGATGAGCAGGCGGAGGCGGAGGTACGCCGGCGCCTGCGATGGATCGAGGCCCGCCGACGGAAACAGCACGTCGCGCTCGAACGCGAGGCGCTCGTCGCCGGGGAAGGCCACCTCGATGCCGTAGTTCGCCGTCCCCTCCGCGATCAGCGACTGCGGTGAAAACAGCGGGTAGATGGTGAACTCGACCCAGCCGCGATCGCGCACGAGATTCTTTTCGAGCAGCGCGTTGTAGACGTGGTGGCCGGGATACCCTTCGTGGCACGCGAGATCGATCGCGCGATCGATGTAGATCGGCAGATCGGTGTTCACCTGGATCAGGCTGTTGAACTCGCCCTTGTACCAGTTGTAGCCGCTCCACGGTTTGTTCTTCACGTACTCGACCGTGAAATGCTCGCCGGCCGGCAGCTGTACGTGCGCCAGCGTGCGGCGACGGCATTCCGCGATCGCCTTGTCGAAGACCGTCGACAGGCGATCGGTGGACACGACGAACTTCTGCCGGTACGCGTCGTATCGCTCCGCGAGCGGACCGTCGCCGGGCACGAGCCTGGCGATCTCGTCGAGCGTCGCCTGGAAGTACGACTCCGGGTGATGCGGCGCCACGGTATCGTAGAGCGCCTTCGATTCCTCGTCGAAGGACAGCTTCACCCCTTCGAGCATGCGCACGCGCGCCCGGAGCGCGCCCAGCTGGCCGCGAAGGTACTCAAGCCGAAGCAGCATGAGCTCCTCGCTTTTCGCCGGGGCGGGCGGAATCTCCGCAATCAGTCGATCGGCGGCGGTCCGGATGTCGGCGAGCGGCATCTTCTGCCGCTCGGCCTCGGCCTTCCACGCGGGAGGTCCGTAGTACGCGTCGACGTAGTCGGCATCGTGCTGGCCGACGGCGAGGACCAGCTTCACGTAGCGTTCGGCGATCGTGTCCATCGGCGATGAGTCTCGCGGCTGCGCGACAGGCCGGGCATCCCGGCCAGCAATCAGCAGCAGCACCGCGGCAAGTCCACAGATGTACCGCAAAGGGACCTCTCGTATTCATGTGCCGTCGCGCGTCGACTGACGGCGGAGCGGCGGCCGCGACGAGAGAGCGGCCGCGGTCGGCCAACTACCATAGTAGATGCTCCGACAGTTCACCGCACCGGCACGACGAACAGCGGCCGCTGAATACCCGTTGAGAACGCAGCGCCCGGCAGCACCTGAGCGCTGCCGGAACCTGACGCTCGCGGGCTACGTAACACGAGTCCAGGGGGCGACTCTGGGAATTCTGCTGCAGGATTTGCGTTACGGCGGGCGCGCACTGCGAAAAACGCCGGCAGTGACCGCGGTCGCGGTCCTCACGCTGGCGCTCGGCGTCGGAGCGAACACCGCGATGTTCAGCATCGTCAACGCCGTCCTCCTGCGGCCACTCCCGTACACCGAACCCGAGCGCCTGCTCCAGCTCTACACCAGCATGCCGCAGTTCCGCGAGGCGTCGGTGTCCTACCCGAACTTCCTCGACTGGCGGCAGCGGAGCCGATCGTTCGACCTGATGGCGGCTTACCGCGGCGAAACGTTCAACCTCACGGGACAGGGGACACCCGAGCGGCTTCGCGGCCGGATGGCTTCCGCAGAGATCTTTCCGACGCTTGGGGTCAGGCCGATTGTGGGCCGTACGTTCGACGCGGACGAGGACCGCCGAGGCGGCGCGCCGGTTGTCGTGCTGACGTCGAACTTCTGGAACACCCGCTTCGGAGGCGATCCCCATGTCGTGGGCCGCGCCGTTACGCTCAACGAGCGGCTTTATACGATCGTCGGCGTGGTGCCGAGCGACGACGTGATCTGGCGGCGCGCGTCCGTGATCGTTCCGATCGGCCAGTGGAGCGAGCCGTTGTTCTGGAACCGCGGCGTCGGAATGGGCATGCGCGTGCTCGGGCGGCTCGAGGCCGGTACGTCGCTGAAGCAGGCGCAGGCCGAACTGGACGGCATCGCAGCCGCGCTCGCGCGCGAATATCCGATCGAGGACAAAGACCGCGGCATCTACGCGGTTTCACTGCGCGAGAATCTGACGGGCGATGTGCGCACCCCGCTGCTGGTGCTGCTGGGCGCCGTCGGGTTCGTGCTGCTCATCGCGTGCGCCAACGTCGCCAATCTGCTTCTCGCGCGCGCGAGCTCGCGGCGGCGTGAGCTGGCGATCCGGACGGCGCTGGGTGCCACGCGCGGCCGCGTCGTGCGACAGCTGCTCACGGAAAGCGTGCTGTTGGCCATCGGGGGCGGCGTGCTCGGACTCGCCGTCGCGACGTCTCTCAATGCCGCGTTCGTCGCACGAATCGCCGACCAGCTTCCTCGCGCCGATCGGGTTCACCTGGACGGAACCGTGCTCGGATTCACGGCGCTCGTTGCGCTCGGTGCCAGCATCGTGTTCGGGCTCGCACCCGCGGTGCGCGGCGCGCGCGCCGACGTCAACGCCGCGCTCAAGGACGGAGATCGCGGCAACACCAGCCGCCAGCGGCTCCTGCCGGCGCTGGTCGTCGTCGAGATCGCGCTGGGCCTGGTCCTGACGGCGTCGGCCGGACTGATGATTCGCACCATGTCGAAGCTCTGGAGCGTGAATCCGGGCTTCGATCCGCAGCACGTGCTGACGTTCGGCGTCGCCGGATCGCCCGCGGTCCACGGCGCGCCTGTCGCGGTTCGAAACGGGATCACACAGACCATGGACCGATTGCGCGCCGTGCCCGGCGTGGCTGGCGTCAGCGTGCTGTTCGGCGGACTGGCGATGAGCGGCAACGACTCCGAGTTGCCCTACTGGGTCGAAGGGCGGCCGAAACCGGTCGAGCAGACCCAGATGGACCTGGCGCTGTTCTACGGCATCGATGCCGATTACCTGGACGTGATGCGCATTCCGCTGCTGCGCGGGCGTTTTGTCTCCGCGCAGGACAACGAGAAGAATCCCTGCGCCGTCGTCATCGACGAGGAGTTCGCCGCAAAGGCGTTTCCGAACCAGGAGCCTCTGGGCCAGCACATCAATCTCGAGCTGCTGACGATGAAGTGCGAGATCGTGGGCATCGTCGGTCATGTGAAGCACTGGGGGCTGGACGTCGACGCGTCGTCCAAGGTGCGTTCGCAGATGTACCTGGCCTTCCGCCAGTTCCCTGACGGCGTCATGGACCTCGCCTCGACCGGTTCCGAGTACGTGGTGCGTTCGCACGGCAATCCGTACGGCCTCGTCCCGGCGGTCAGAGGAGCGATCGGTCGCGTGAGCGCGAACATGGTGATGTACGGCGAACAGAGCATGGAAGATGTGATTCGCGACTCGTTGTCCGCCAGGCGCTTTACGAGGCTTCTGCTCGGCACGTTCGCGATGATGGCCCTGGTCCTGGCCGGCGTCGGCATCTACGGCATGGTTTCCTACACCGTGACGCAGAGCACGCACGACATCGGCGTGAGGATGGCGCTCGGCGCCGACAAGCGCACCGTCCTGCGATCGGTGCTCCAGAGTGCAATGGGCATGGCCGGCGTCGGCATCGTCCTCGGCGCCGTGGCCGCGTTGGCGGCCACACGCGTCATGAAGGAGCTGCTCTTCGGCGTCAGCGCGACCGATCCGATCACGTTTGGCGCGGTGGCGCTGGTGCTCGGCTCCGTGACGCTCCTGGCGAGCTACATTCCGGCGACACGAGCGACGAAGATCGACCCGATCGTGGCCCTACGGTTCGAATGAATTCCGCACGCGCCTCGCTCTCACGCGGGTCGAGGGCGGACATCACGACACATACTTCGCGAGATTGAAGCGGCCGCGCCGGTCGAGCATCGGCTTCCACAGGTCGCCGAGCCGGCGGACGCGCGCGGGAACGTTCGTCAGGGTGAAGTCCTCGATGCGCACGCCGCGCTCGACTTCCTTCCACGCGAGCGGCGTCGACACGCTCGCTTCGGGCCTCGGCCGCGGCGAGTAGATCGACGCGAGCGTGCTCCCCCACCGGTTCTGGTTGTAGTCGACGAGCACGCGGCCGTGCGGCCGCTTCGCGACGCGGTACTCCGCGGTCATCAGCGCCGGATGCCGCGACGCGAGCTCGGTCGCGAGCGCCTTCGCGAACGTCCACACCTGCTTCTGCACCGGCCCGCGCACGATCGGCACGTAGACGTGCATGCCCTTCGAGCCGGTCGTCTTGATGAACGCGGGCATCTTCAGCACGTCGAGCGCTTCGCGCACGATCAGCGCCGTCTCGAGGACGCGCTCGAATCCGGCGCCGGCGCCCGGATCGAGATCGAAGTGCACGTAGTCGGGCCGATCGACGTCGTCGCATCGCGCGTACCACTGGTTCAGGTCGATGCAGCCGAGATTGATGACCCAGAGCAGCGACGCCACATCGTCGATGACGGGAAAGTCGATGATGTTGCTCGACCCGTGATCGATCGGGCAGATGCGAATCCACGACGGCCGCGGCGTCGGCGCACGCTTCATGAAGAAGAATTCGCCGGCGGCGCCGTGCGGGTAACGCTTCATGACCATCGCGCGGTCGCGGATGTGCGGCAGCAGCACGTGCGCCACATCCGCGTAGTACTGCAGCAGATCGCCTTTCGTCAGATCGCGCTCGGGCCAGAAGATCTTCCCGAGGTTGGTGAGGCGGACTTCTTTCCCGTCCGCGAGCAGGACGACGTTGTCCCGATCGCGGGGGATGGTCAGGCCCGCTGCCCGAACCATCTGCGAGGCCGGCCCCGAGTGAAGTCGAGGGGGGGCAGCTTCGGTGGACGCTTTCCGTGCACGACGGCGCCGACGACCGGCGCGTAGTCCAGCTCGACGCCGTCGCGGGCGTGCCGCAGCAGGAGACCGCCGCGGCTCATGTCGCCGCGGCCGACGAACGCGACCGGAAACCGCAGCCGCAGGCCGAAGATCGCCGTCAGGACGTCGACGTACTTCGGCGACGCGACGCTCCCCAGGAGCACGACGTCGCAGTCGGGTCCGATCTCGGCGAGCAGCGCCCGCGCGCTCGCCTCGAGCGGACGGCGGTAGCGCGTGTTGTCGGCGTCGATGTCGCCGCGGCCGAAGCCGCGCACGGCGGCGTGCGTCACGAGCGTCTCGGGACCGCGCAGGCCGGCGTTCGGGGTGATGACGTGCACGCCGCTGCCGACGATCGGATTGCCCGGCTCGGGCGGGCTGGCGAATCGCCGGGCGTACGTCAGCTTGCCCCGGAAGTACAGCCCGCTGACGAACGCGAACACGTCGCCCAGCGGCGCGCCTCCATCGCGCAGCGACGCCGCGAGCGCGAACCGCGCGCGGTCGGACAGCACCTGCTTCGCGCGCGTCCCGCCGCAGTTCGCCGGCGAGAGCAGGAAGATCCGCGCCTGCGGCGCGACGGACGGCATCGAAGGATCGGACGTCACCTGGGAAAGAAGGCGTGAACGATCAAGTACAGCACGAAAAGCGGAACGAGCGCCAGCAGGAGGACCGCCGCGACGATGCCGCCGACGAAGAGCCAGTCTCCGGCGCTCGGCGGCTGCGGCCGGGCCGCGTGCCGCTCGAGGAGCGCGAAGTTCATCGTGTTCGATTTCCAGAAGACATCCGCGACGTCGCCGAAGAGCGGGATCGCGCCGACGATGAGATCGATCGCGACGTTGAAGAGCATCCGCAGCTGCACGACCTTCGGGACGCGCATGTGGTGCGCCTGAACGATGATCGCGCACGAGAGGATCGCGGTCAGCGCATCGCCTGCCCACGGGATGAGGCCGATGATCGGATCCCAGCCGAAGCGCAGGCTCGTGCCCGGCACGCGGAACGCCTGATCGAGCAGCTGTTGAAGTTTGCGGAGGGCCTCCAGGCGCTGCGCCGTGTCCACCTTATGAGCGTACTCTCATCACGAAGCCACGAAGAGCCACGAAGTAAACCCGAGTACAAACTCATCTTCGTGCGCTTCGTGCTTCTTCGTGACTTCGTGATGATCAGACGTCCGATGGAGCTCAGAAACCCCAGCGCAGCAATACCGCCCCGACCGTGAACCCCGCGCCGACCGAGGCCAGCAGAACGAGATTCCCTTTCTTCAATCTTCCGGCGCACACCGCATCGTCGAGCGCGAGCGGAATCGTGGCCGCCGTCGTATTGCCGAAGCGTTCGATGTTGATGATGACCTTGGCGGGATCGATGCCGAGCTTCTCGCCGGCGGACTGGATGATCCGGCGGTTGGCCTGGTGCGACACGAACAGATCGATGTCGTCTGGCGACAGATTGTTGCGGTCGAGGAGCCGCCGTGAAATCTCCTCGGTCTTCCGCACGGCGAACTTGAAGACGGTCTGGCCGTCCTGCTTGACGTAGTGCAGCCGCTGATCGACGGTTTCGTGCGACGACGGCCTGAGGCTTCCGCCGGCGGGCATGCACAGCGCGGGACCGCCGCTGCCGTCGATCTCGTGCTCGAAGTCGATGATCGCCCCGCCGCCAGACTCCGCCGCCGACACGACGACGGCGCCCGCGCCGTCCCCGAACAGCACGCAGGTCGCGCGATCCTTGTAGTCGATGATGCTCGACATGACGTCGGCGCCGACGACGAGCGCGTGATCGTACGCACCGCTCGCGACGAGCTGGCTGCCGGCGGTCAGCGAGTACGTGAACGCCGAGCAGGCGGCGCTCAAATCGAAGCCCCACGCGCGACGCGCGCCGATCTTGTGCTGGATCAAGCACGCGGTGCTCGGGAACAGCATGTCGGGCGTCACGGTCCCGACGACGATGACGTCGATGTCGTCCGGTCCCAGTCCGGCGTTCGCGATCGCCTTCATCGCCGCGGCGCTTCCGAGGTCCGACGTCGCGACGCCGGCGTCGACGATGTGGCGCTCGCGGATGCCGGTCCGCTGGAGGATCCACTCGTCCGAGGTGTCGACCATCTTCTCGAGATCCGCGTTCGTCAGCAGCCGCGGCGGAACGAACGTCGCCAGCGACGCGACGGTCGTGGGACGACCGCCCGCGCGCGGCGTCTGCCGCCGCCGCACCGCCGCCGTTTGCTGCATGGAACTGGACGTCACCACAATCGTGAATCCCTTCGTTGATCGACGGGCGCCACCAGCCCGAAGTAGCCGTACGCCCGCGGGGTCGCGACGCGTCCCCGCGGCGTGCGGTCGAGGAAGCCGATCTGGATCAGAAACGGCTCGTAGATGTCCTCGATCGCGTCCTTTTCCTCGCTGATGGCGGCGGCGATCGTGTTGAGGCCGACCGGGCCGCCGCCGAACTTGTCGATGATCGTCCGCAGCAGGCGGCGGTCCACGTCGTCGAAGCCGTGCTCGTCGACCTCCAGCAGCTTCAGCGCGGCCGCCGCGACGTCGACGGTGATCCGGCCGGACGCGCGCACCTGCGCGAAATCACGCACGCGCTTCAGCAGCCGGTTGGCGATGCGCGGCGTGCCGCGCGCGCGGCTCGAGATCTCCGCGGCCGCCGCGTCCTCGATCGGCACGCCGAGGATCCGCGCCGAACGCCGCACGATCTCCACGAGGTCCGCCGGCGTGTAGAACTCGAGCCGGTGCGTGATGCCGAAGCGCGACCGCAGCGGTGACGTGAGCAGGCCGGTCCGGGTCGTCGCGCCGATCAGCGTGAAGCGCTCGAGCCGCATCTTCACCGTCCGCGCGCTCGGTCCCTGCCCGATGACGATGTCGACTTCGTAGTCCTCGAGCGCCGGGTACAGGATCTCCTCGATCGCCGGCGACATCCGGTGGATCTCGTCGATGAACAGCACTTCGTTCGCGCCGAGGTTCGTCAGGATGCCGACGAGGTCGCCGGGCTTCTCGATCGCGGGGCCCGAAGTCCCGCGCACCGGCACGCCGAGCTCGTTCGCGATGACGAGCGCAAGCGTCGTCTTGCCGAGTCCCGGCGGACCGTGCAGCAGGACGTGATCGAGCGCTTCGCCGCGCTGCCTGGCCGCGGCAATCGCCACCTGGAGGTTTTCGCGGACGCGATCCTGGCCGATGTACTCGTCCAGCACGCGCGGGCGCAGGCCCGCTTCGTACGGTATGTCGTCATCGATGCGCGCGGCGGAAATCAGGCGATCGTCAGGCAACAGTCACCAGTCGTGCTTATTTTGCCAGCTCTCGGAGCGCCTGTTTCAGGGTGCGCTCGAATCCACCATCGGGCACCGATTTCAACACGGCGGCGACCGCTTTCTCGGCGAGAGGGCGATGATACCCCAGGTTCACGAGCGCGGAGAGCACATCGTCGCGCACCGGCGACCCGCCGGCGGGCGCGTCGCCGCCGGCGGACGCGGCGGCCTGCGGGCGCGGCAGACGATCTTTCATCTCGAGCACGATCCGCTCGGAGGTTTTCTTGCCGACGCCCGGGATCGCGGTGAGCCGCGCGACGTCGCCGCGCTCGATCGCGCGCACGAGCTCCGCGGGCTCGATGCCGGACAGGACGGCCAGCCCCACTTTCGGACCGATGCCGCTGATGCCGATCAGCCGCAGAAACAGCTCCTGCTCGAGCGGCGTTGCGAATCCGTAAAGGGCGAGCGCGTCCTCGCGCACGTGCGTGTGGATGCGCAGCGCGATCTCGCTGCCCGGTTCGCCGAGGCCGTAGTACGTCGAGAGCGGCACCGCGACTTCGTAGCCGACGCCGTCCACGTCGACGACGATCCGATTGGGTTGCTTCTCGTGAATCCGTCCGCGGAGATGCGCGATCACGTCAGGTTCGTGGTTCGAAACACGAGATCCCTCATTCTCCGCGTCCTCTAAGTCCTCCGTGGTGAGAATGTCGCATCAGCGTTCCGGCCGGTACGTGCGCCAGCTCGTCGCGCGTGTACGAACCGGTTGAACGGCGATGGTGTTGCGCAGCGGATTCGAGGAATGCACGTGGCAGATCGCGACGGCGAGCGCGTCCGCGGCATCGTGCGGCGCGGGGATGGCCGGGAGACCGAGCAGCCGCTTGACCATGTGCTGCACCTGCGGCTTGTCCGCGCGGCCGTAGCCGACGACGGCGCGCTTGATCTCCGCGGGCGTGTACTCGAACACCGCGACGCCGGCTTCGACCGCCGCGAGCATCGCGACGCCGCGCGCGTGCCCGAGCTTGAGCGCGCTGCGGACGTTCGCCGCGTGAAACAGGCTTTCGATGGCGACGCAGTCGGGACGATGCTCCACGAGCAGCTCGGTCAGTCGGGCATGAATCGCGAGCAGTCGGTCGGGGAACGATCGGGACGCCGGACTGCCGATGGCGCCGCACGTCACGACGCGGTGGCGGGACCCGTCGCTCTCGATGCAACCGTAGCCGGTGCGCTCCGAGCCAGGGTCGATACCGAAGATGATCATTGACTGCGCGGGCGCTACGCCAGCGAGGCCTCGATCTCCTTCTCCGAGATGTCGAAGTTCGACGCGACGTTCTGGACGTCGTCGTGCTCCTCGAGGGCCTCCATCAGCTTGACCATCTGCTGGGCGGCCTTGCCTTCGAGCTTGACGTAGTTCTGCGGGATCATCGAAACCTTCGCGGTCGCGGGCTCGATGCCGAGCTGCTTCACGGAATCGTGGACGGCCGGGAACGCCTCGGGCGTGCTGAATACTTCCCAGTTGTCGTCGTCGTCCTGCAGATCGTCGGCGCCGGCGTCGAGCACGGCGCCCATCAGCTTTTCCTCGTCCGCCTTCGCCTTCTCGATGACGATGTAGCCCTTCTTCGCGAACATCCAGGCGACGGCATTGGCCGACGCGAGGTTGCCGCCGTGCTTTTCCAGCAGGTGCCGGAGCTCGCCGACGGTGCGGTTCCTGTTGTCGGTCAGGACGTCGATGATCAGCGCCGCGCCGCCGGGACCGTACGCCTCGTACTGCGCCTCTTCGTACGAGACGCCCGGCTCCTCGCCGGTGCCGCGGCGAATCGCGCGCTTGATGTTGTCGGCCGGCATGTTGCTCGCCTTGGCCTCGGCGATGATCGTGCGGAGGCGCGGGTTCATGTCGGGGTCGCCGCCGCCGGCGCGCGCCGCGACCGTCAATTCCTTGATGAGACGCGTGAAGATCTTGCCGCGCTTGGCGTCGGCGGCGCCCTTCTTGTGCTTGATGGAATGCCACTTGGAATGGCCGGACATGACGGCGAATTCTACCCCTTTTCCGCCAGGATGATCCACACGTCGGCGCGCGGATCCCATGGCATTTCGTTGTAATCACCGAGCACGGTGGTGACGTGAAAACCGGCGCCCTCCAGCTGCCGGATCATCGCGGGGACCGTGAGCGTCCGGAACGTCAGCTCGAACCGGTGCTCGCGCGTCCGGCGGCCGCGCCGCTCGATGTAGCACTGCTCGAACGTCGTCAGGCGGCGCGCGCGATCCTGGCGGACCGATTCAATCAGCGTGAGGCGCGCCGCGCCGGCGCGGCCTCGCATCTGAACCCTGTTCCGGTATTCGCGCCAGCTCGGGACGTCCGGCACGAGGTCGACGCCGAAGGTGCCGCCCCGCGCGATCACGCGCGCGACCGACGCGAGCGCCTCGGTCAGATCGCGAGGGCGGATCAGCGACTGCAGGATGCCGTATGGCGCGATGACGGCCGCGCACGAGCGCGGGCGGAACGGCAGCGCGCGGATATCGCCGCGGACCCGATCGATCGACGATCCGGCGCGCCGCAGCATCGCGTCGGATCGATCGATGCCGACGAGATCGACGCCCGCCTCGACGAGCGGCCGCGAGACGCGTCCGGTGCCGCACCCGAGCTCGAGGACGCGTCCGTTCGCCTGCAGCGCGACGCGCGTCCAGAAGGCGACGTCGCGCCGGCCGAGCGTCCGCGCGTTTTCCCAGTCGTAGAACGGCGCGTACTCGTCCCAGCCGTGCCAACCCTCGCGCGTCGCCACCGCGACGATCATAATTCGCACGCTTGTCCATCACGAAGTCACGAAGAAACACGACGATCACGAAGAAATTGATGTACAAAACCTGCATCGTGTTCTTCGGGTCCTTCGTGGCTTCGTGATGAACCGGCGATGGAGATAGGCACGATGTCCGACGATCTCGACCGCTGGCGCGACGAGTTCCCGATTCTCTCGCGCTCGGTCTACATGATCAGCAACTCGCTCGGCGCGATGCCGCGGCAGACCGCGCGCCATCTCGCGGAGTACGCCGAGGCGTGGGCCACGCGCGGCGTGCGCGGCTGGGAAGATCGCTGGTGGGAGATGCCGCTCGAGATCGGCAACAAGATCGGGCGCCTCGTCGGCGCGGCGCCCGGCGCCGTCAGCATGCACGAGAACGTCACGACCGCGCATCTCGTCGCGCTGTCGTGCGTGCGGCCGACGTCGACGCGCCGCCGGATCGTCTGCTGCGCGATGGACTTCCCGTCCGTCATTTACCTCTTTCGGGCGCAGCAGGCCGCCGGCTTCGAGCTGCACATCGTGCCCGGCGAGCCCGATCTGACCGTTCGCACCGAGCGCATGCTCGACGCCATCGACGACCGCACGGCGGTTGTCGCCTTCTCACACGTGCTGTTTCGCACGTCGTACATCATGGATGCCGCCGCGATCGCGCGAAAGGCGCGCGACGCGGGCGCGGCGGTCGTCCTCGATACGTATCAGTCCGCCGGGATCATTCCCGTGGACGTCGGCGCGCTGGGCGTCGACTTCGCGGTCGGCGGTTGTCTGAAATGGCTGTGCGGCGGTCCGGGCAACGCGTTCCTGTACACGCGCCCGGATCGGCTGCGCGGCGCGGCACCGGCATTCACCGGCTGGGTGTCGCACGCGAACCCGTTCGCCTTCGAGATCGACGAGGCGGCGCAGCGGACGGACGCGATGCGGATGATGAACGGCACGCCGTCGATCCCGTCCTACTACGCGGCGCTGGCGGGACTCGACATCATTCACGAGATCGGCGTCGATCGCATTCGCGCGAAGTCGAAGCAGATGACCGCGCGGCTGCTCGCGCTCGTCGACGAACACCGCTTTCGTTCAGCCGCGTCGCGCGACCCGGAGCGCGTCGCCGGCACCGTCGCCGTCGACGTCCCCGACGCGGCGCTCGTCGCGAAGACGCTCAAGGCACGCGAGTTCCTCGTCGACTACCGTCCACCGGTCGGCATCCGCATCTCGCCGCACTTCTACAACACGATGGACGAAATCGATCGGATCATGGCGGAGATCGCGTCCATCGTAGACAAGAGGGATTACGAGACCAGCGGCCCGCGTTCGCTCGTGACGTAACGGCGACCACGTGGCCAATCTCCAACCACCGCCTGTCTATCGCGAAGCCACGAAGAACACGAAGACCACGAAGAGATCCCTTTCAAACACTTCGTGATCTTCGTGCGGCTTCGTGGCTTCGTGATGAGTTGTCGACGTGGTGTCCGCCTTCAGGCGGACCGCGCCAGCTGCCGCTCGATGAACCCGAGCTTGTCCGGATTTCGAATCACGCGCAGCGCGCCGATCCGGTCGCCCTCGATCTGCAGCGAGTAAACGGAGTCGAGCCGGCCCGCCACGCGGATGATCAGCGCCGGCTCGAAGTTCACGTCGAGGAGCTCCACGCGGATTTGCGGGAGGAGGCCCATGGCCGCCGCCGAGCGGCCGAGACCCAGCAGCAGCTTCGACACGGCGTCGCGGCCGAACAGCGGCCGGCGGGACGCCGCAACCTTGCCGCCTCCATCTCCGAAGAACGCGACATCGTCGGCCAGCAGCCCGGTGATCGCGTCGGCGTCGTGCGAGACGAACGCGTTCATGAAGCGCTGCGCGAGCTCGCGCTTCCGCTCGGGATCGCCGCCGAAGCGCGGACGTCCCTCGGCGAGGCGCTTCTTCGCGCGGTGCAGCAGCTGGCTCGAGGAGGCGACCGTGATGTCGAGCATTCCGGCGATCTCCTGATGCGAGTAGTCGAACACGTCCTTGAGGAGGAAGACGGCGCGCTCTTCGGGCGACAGCGTTTCGAGCAGTACCAGAAACGCAAGGGTGACCGATTCGTGGCGCTGGACGATGGCGTCGGGTCCGTCGTTGCCGGACGTCAGCATCGGCTCGGGCAGCCACGGGCCGACGTACTCCTCGCGCGTCGCGCGCGCCGACTTCAACCGATCGAGGCACAGCCGTGAGACGACCGTCGTCAGCCACGCCTTGAGCGAGCGCAGATCCGCCGGCTCGGCGGCAGAGTATCGCATCCACGCGTCCTGAACGACGTCCTCCGCGTCGCTCGCGGTGCCGAGCATGCGGTACGCGATCGAGAAGAGCAGCGGACGATAGTCCTCAAACGCCGCGACGTCGGTCATCGGTGTGCCTGCAGTCTGTTCGCTCGGCTGAAGCCGTCCTGCCTCCGCTCGCTCGCGGTCGGGTCGAGCTCCGGCGAGGCTCGCCGAAGCGCCTCCGGCGCGAAGGCGGCGCGCTGCGGCCCCGGGCGGCGCGCTCCAGGACCCAGCAGCGCGTCGAGACCGTCGGCGTATGTGGGATATCGCGGCCGCCAGCCGAGCTCTGCCTTCGCTTTCGCATTCGACAGTTCCAAGCGGACGGATGTGACGCGCGCGAGATACGGCGCGACGAGACGCAGCAGCCACGCCGGCACCGCGATCGGACGAGGCGCGTCAATGCGGTCGACAATGCCGACGATGATGTCGGTCAGGCTCACGGCGCGATCGTCGACGACATCGTAGACCGCCCCGGGCCAGGGATGGTGCGTGGCGACAGGATGGTCGAGCGCCGCGATCGTCGCGCTGACGGCGTCCTCCAGGTGGATGCACGGCAGCAGGCTGCGATCGCCGCGCACGATCGGCAGAAGGCGGCGGCGGGCGAGCGCAATCATGTGGTCGGTTGCCGGATTCCCTGGTCCGTAGAACAAGCCGTACTTCAGAACGACACCCTCGATGGATCCGTGGCGGCTGGCGTCGAGAATCTGCGATTCCATCGACTGAACGGCGTCGACTCCCTCGCGGATGCCCGCGGGGACGTCCTTCCCGACGAACGCCGTCAGCGGCGCGAACGATCCGCCGACGATCCGCTGCGCGCCCGCCTCGACCGACGCCGCCACCAGGTTCCTCGTTCCGTCGATTCGCAGACGGTTGGTCGGCTCCAGATCGCGCGCTCGGCGAACGTCGCCGGTCTTCGGGAGCGCCGTGAGCTGATGAATGACGTGCGTCGGCGCGGCGGCCACGACGACGCGCCGCAGCGCGTCGGCATCCAGCGCATCGGCCACGGCGACGGTCGCGCCGAGCGCCTGCAGCATCGACGCCTTGTCGGGCGAGCGCGTCAGCGCCGTCACCTGATGGCCGGCGCCGACGAGCGCGCGCACGAGCGGAACGCCGATTGTTCCCGATCCTCCGGCAAGAAAAATCTTCATATGTGACTCCGTCGGCCCATCGCGAACCACGCGCCTGCGCCCGTACCAGCCGTTTCAGTAATGGCGAGCAGCACCGCCGACGCGGCGAACGCCGGCTGCCATGGGCCAACGACATGAGCGACGTGATCCGAGCTCTCGATGACGAAGTGGTTGACCGCTCCGAACACCAGCGATGCCGCCATTGTTGCCGCAACGAGCCATCCGCCCGGGACCGGACGCGACCGCGACAGGTAAAGACCCGCAACCGGTCCGGCGAAGATCACGAGCCCGATGAACACGTTCATCGCGGCGGTCGTCGGCACGCCCGCGGCGGCATGAGCTACGCCATGGGCAATCGACATGCCGAGGTGGATGAGAACGATCGCGGCGAGCAGGACCCAGTCGGCACGTCTGCCCATGCCCAGGAGACGAGCGACGGCGGCCTAACCTGACAACTAATCAGAAACGGCGATTTCTCCTGGGACGATCGGCCTCGTCCGCGGCAGACGGCCGAGTCGCGCGAGGTTGCCGACGAACCCGAGAATGGCGAGAAAGACCACGAGCTTCACCACATCGCCTGCGCGCGTCGCGGGCACGATCTTCCACAACAGCCAGAGCGCCGGCTGCGCCCAGCAGACGGCCCACACCGATCCGTAGAAGTACCGCCGCTCGTGGCCCTCGCCCTTGGTCGACGCCTTGACGCGTGGCAAGCGTCCGAGTGCGCCGAGCATCCAGATCGTGCCGGCCAGCGGGAAGTACGCGACGCGATAGATCTGCTTCAGGTACCACTCTCGCGTCACGATCGCGATGATGAGGCCGGCGATGTTCAGGACCGCGAACGTGATCACTTCGCTCCACGCGACCGTGTAGCAGAACCGGCGGTAGAGCGGGTTCGGCCGATCTTCGGTGAAGCGGATGATGTACGGCTTCGGCTCGACGCCGGGCAGCGCGCCCCGCAGTCCCGCGATGCCGGTGCCGAGCAGCACCACGGCGAGCCAGACCGCCATCGGCGCGTCGAAGCCGCGCTCGAACAAATCGAACGTGAGCGGCCCGGGCGCGATGAAGAAGACGAAGATCCAAATCGGCCAGTGGTTGAATCGGTAGTAAAGCTTGTTGTACTCGCGGATCCGTCGTTGCGAGGCGTACTCGACCGGGATGCTCACAGCCGCGTCGCAGTATACCGCGCCCAAATCCCGCGACGGTACCGCCGCGCGTCGGCCTCGGCGCGCTCCAGCTCCCCGCGGCGCGCGAACCGGCCGCGTGCGACGCGCGCGAGGCCTTCGCGGACGAGCGTCGCGTTGACGAACTCGCCGGTGTCGAGCAGCACGTACGCGCGATGACGGTTCGTTCGGCCGTCTGCCGACGACTCGAACTCGAGCCGAACCCACCGCAGCGCCACGAGCGACTCGAGCCGCTCGCGCGCGCGGTCGCTCCGCGCCTCGATCCCCAGCAGGCTCACGCGTCCGATCGACTGGACGGCGATCGTGTCGCCATCCGTGACGCGCGTGACCAGGACGGGATCGGTTTTGAAAATTGCACCGGCGATCAGCAGACCGGCGATCAGTTTCTGCATACGCACCTCCATTTGGCGCGGGGTTGCGCCAGGTGGAGAAGCGCAGAGGCAAGTGCAGTGCCGAGGGTCCGCCTGGCGGACACCACGTACTCAGCCGAGGAATTTGTAGCCGAGGCCGTGAATCGTGAGGATGAACTCCGGAGACCTCGAGTTCGTTTCGATCTTCTGCCGCAGGCCCGCGACGTGGACGTCGACGGTGCGCGTCAGCGGCGTCTCGTCGTAGCCCCACACGTCGGCCAGGAGCGCGTCGCGGGACAGCGTCGCGCCGCGATGCTCGATGAAGTGGCGCAGCAGCTTGAACTCGCGCGCCGACAGATCGACCGGGCGCCCGCCGCGCGTCACTTCCATGCGCCGAAAGTCGACGACGACGTCGCCGAAGCGATACGTCTCGCCGCCGGGATGGCCGGCCGACGGCCGCCGCCGCAGCAGCGCCTCGAGCCGCGCCATCAGCTCGATCGTCTCGAACGGCTTGGTCAGATAATCGTCGGCGCCGAGCTTCAGGCCGACGACCTTGTCGACGACCTCGCCGCGCGCCGTGAGCATCAGAATGGGAGCCGTCACGCCTCGCTGGCGCGCTTCGCGGCAGACGTCGAAGCCGTTCATCCGCGGCAGCATCACGTCGAGGACGATCACGTCGAAGCCGCCCCTCGTCGCCTGCGCGAGCCCCGCTTCGCCGTCGGCCGCCGTTTCGACGCGATAGCCTTCGCTCGCGAGACGGTCGCTGAGCGTCAGGCGCAGCCCCGCCTCGTCCTCCACCAGCAGCACACGCGGAACATTATTCACGCGGGGCTCACGTCGTCGCGCGCGCCTCCGACGTGCCGTCCGCCGATTCGGAGGTGGCCGCCGCGTGCTCGCGTCGCGCCACGCGCAGCGTCACGACGACGGTCGTGCCTTCGCGGACGCGGCTTTCGACCGCGATGCGGCCGCCGTGCGCGTCGACGATGTGCCGGACGACGCTCAGGCCGACGCCCGTGCCGCGGATCTGCGCGTCGACGGCGCGCCGGCCCCGGAAGAACGGCTTGAAGATGTGCGGAAGGTCGACGCCGTCGATGCCGATGCCCTCGTCCTTCACCCGCAGTTCGATCTGGTCGCCGCGGGAGTCGATTGAGACGTCGACGCGCTTGCCGGCGGCGCTGTACTTCACCGCGTTCGACACGATGTTCTGAACCGCCGATTGCAGCGCGGCGGGATCGCCCGCGACCGGCGGCAGCGGCGACGACGCCACCGCAATCTGCACGTCACGATCGCGCGCGTCGCCCGCAACGGCCGCCACGGCGTCGTCGACGATTTTCACCATGTCCACGTCGGCGTGCACGCGCACCGGCATCGCCGCACGAATACCGGCAAATACCAGCACGCGTTCCACCATCTCGGACAATCGACGGCCCTCGGTACCAATCAACGCCCCATACCGTCGAACCTGATCACCATCGGCGACGACGCCGTCGGCGAGGTTCTCGCCGGCGGAACGAATCACCGCGAGCGGCGTCCGCAGCTCATGCGACACGGCCGCGACGAACTCGAGCTGCTGCTCGGCGAGGCGGCGTTGCCGCTGCGCGGAGCCGATGATGAACACGAAGCTCGCCGCGAGCAGGCCGAGCACGCCGAGGCCGATCGCGAGATTGCGGCGCCGCGACTGCGCGACGAGGGCCTCGAGCGATCCGCTCTTGCCGCGGACCAGCACCTGCCAGGCACTCTGCCGATCGCCGCCGGTCATCAGCACGCGCGCGCGGTCGGGTCCGTTCGGCCGGCGGACGATGGTGATCGCCACGCGATCCTTGACGGCGACGGGACCGGTGGGACCGTTCCTTGACGGGATCATCGCGTTCACGGAATCGAGATCGTCAAGCCTCAGGTCGAACAGACCCATCGCGATGTCCGCGTTTCGCGGGGTCACATCCGCGCCGCCGGACGCGTACACGGTTTCCACCGGCTCGTCGCGCGTGACGACGCGAACGTAGTACTCGGATGCCTCGGCGGATCCGAAATGTCTGTCGACGAGCGTCGCGACGCGCTGCCGAAGGCGCGCCGCGTCGAGCCAGACGATGATGCCGCGCGCGGCGCCGTCTGGATCCGGACCGAACATGAAATGTCCGTCGGAGGTGGGAATGCGACGCAGCGCGGGCAGCGGGACGACGAGCGCCGGGGCCCTCGCGTCGATCGCGTCCGACAGCAGCATCGGCGCGAGCACGCCCCGTGCGGGGAGATGGCTCTCGACGCGGCTCCACCAGCTCTGGAACGGAGCCGGCCAGTCGGTCGGCGTCAGCGTGCGGGTCGCCGGATCGAGCTGCTGCAGAACGCCCGCGCGCGGGCCTCGAAATTCGAGGAGGTAGACCGCCTTCACGAGATTGCCGCCGGGCGACTCGGACGCCACCCGCGCGTAGGCCTCGCTCAGTGTGCCCGCCGGGTCGCCGTCGAGCGCGTCGGCCTCGGGCTGAAACGTCAGGTAGAGCCGCGTGATCTCGCGATCGAACGCGAGGCTGAAGTCGCTCGCGCGCGTGCGCAGGCTCGCGCGGAGACGCTCGCGCTCGGCGTTGCTCACTTCGCCGAGCCATTGGTACTGCAGCGTGGCGAGCACGGCGAGCAGCACCAGCAGCGTCACGGCGACGGCGACCGACCAGACCGTGCGGCGCACGACTCCACTCTACGCGAAAAGTCCGCTCGATCGTGCCGGTTTACATTTCTTACAAAACGATTGCGGACGGATAACAACTTCCGCGAACGGGCGTCGTCATACTCAACGAAGAATTGCTAATTGCTAATTGCTAATTGCAAATTGCTGAATATCGAGGTGGCAGATGAATCGGATTGTGACGTTCATCATCGCGGCCGCGATGACGCTCGGGAGCTACGCGGCGCGCGCGGCGGGGGATGCAAAGGCGGCGGAGCTGCTCGCGCAGGCGCGGGCGGCGATCGGCGGCGAGAAGCAGATCGCAACAGTGAAAGGACTCGCGTGCGCGGGCACCGTTCAGCGATCGATCGGCGACCGGCAGGTCTCGGGCGAGCTCACGATCGATCTCCAGATGCCCGACAAGATCGTCCGCGCCGACAGCATCAGTCCGATGGGCGACTCGGCGCTCGTCGTCACCGAACAGGGTCTGAACGGCGACATCCTGATTCGCAGCTCGCGCGTGATCAACGGCCCGCCCGGCATGGTGATCCGGATGCCGCCGCCGCCCGCGCCGGGCAGCGATGCCGAGGCACAGGCGATTCGCAACACGCGCGCGGAGTTCGCGCGGTTCGTCGTGGCGATGCTGCTCACGCCGCCGTCGGTCCTGCCGGTGGAATTCTCCTACGCCGGCGAGGCCGAATCTCCCGACGGCAAGGCCGACGTGCTCGACATGCAGGGCGAAGCGAGCTTCGCCGGAAAGCTGTTTCTCGACAAGACGAGCCACCGCCCGCTGATGATCGCGTATCGCGGCGCGGTCCCCCGCATGGTGATGCAGACGCAGCGTGGGCCGGCGCCGCCGCCGGGTAGTCCATCGCACGCCGAGCCCGCCGCGCCGCCGCCACCCGACATCGTCGACATCAACCTGTTCTTCGACGACTACAAGCCGGTCGGCGGAATCCTGCTGCCGCATCACATCTCGCGCGCGGTCGGCGGACAAACGAACGAGGAGTGGACGTTCAGGTCGATCAAGGTGAATCCGGCGTTCAAGCCGGAGACGTTCAGGGCCAGGTAACGTGAAATTTCAGATTTCAGATTTCAGATTTCAGATTGATTGGCGGATTTGCGCGTGGCTGATCGCCGGTCTCGCATTGCCGGTCGCGGCATTCGCGCAGACGGCGACGTGGCGCATCACCGTCGTCGATCCGAGCAACGCGGTGATCGTCGGCGCGAAAGTCGACGTCAAGCCGGCGGCTGGCGCGGCGACGCCGACGTCGCTGGCGACCGACGGGCGCGGGACGGCGACGTTCCCGCTGCTCGAGCCGGGACGGTACTCGATTCGTGTGGAGTCGCCGGGCTTCGAGGCGTACGACGCGCGCGACGTGCGGCTGCGCGCGGGCGACAACACGCGGACGGTGAAGCTCGCGATCGCCCGCGTCTCGGAGACGGTCGACGTGGGACGCGATCCGCGCGAGCGCGCCAGCGATCCGCGGAGCGACGCCTTCGCGACCGTGCTCGGCCAGGCGGAGATCAACGAGCTGCCCGACGATCCCGATCAGATGGAGCAGATGCTGAGAGACATGGCCGGCCCCGGCGCCGTGATGCGCGTCAACGGCTTTCGCGGCGGCCGCCTGCCCCCCAAGGATCAGATCGCGCAGATCCGGTTCCGCCGCAACATGTTCGCCGCCGACGTGCACGAGCCGGGCTTCATGTCGGTGGACATCGTCACCAAGCCGGGCCTGGACAACTGGCGCGGCACGACGAGCACCGGATTTCGCGATTCGGTGTTCAACGCGAAGAACGCCTTCGCGCCGGTGAAGGGGGACGAGCGGCAGGAGCGCGTCGGCTTCTCGCTCACCGGTCCGTTGTGGCGGAAGCACACGTCGATGTCGCTGTCGTTCGACGGCACCAACGCGTTCGATACGAAAACGATCGTCGCCGCCCTGCCGTCCGGCTATTTCGCCGACTCGATCCGCAAACCGAACGACGCGTTCAACACGTCCGCGCGTGTCGAGCACGCGTGGACGACCACGCAGATGGTCCGCGCGGAGGTCCAGCGGAACCACACGTACAGCGACAACCTCGGCGTCGGCGACTTCGATCTCGCCGAACGCGCCTACCATCAGACGCGCGACGAAACGGTCGTCCGCGGCTCGGTCGCCGGCTCGCTGCGCAAGTCGCTCTTCAACGAGCTCCGGCTGCAGTGGCGATCGCAGACGCTGACGTTCGGGTCCGCGAACGCCAGTCCGGCGACGCTCGTCCTGAACGCGTTCAACGCGGGCGGCGCGCAAATCGAGGGCGGCCGATCCACCTCGGAGATCGAAGTCGCCAACGATCTCGACATCGCCGTCGGCAAACACGCGATCCGCACCGGGCTCCTGCTCGAAGGCGGCCGTTATCGCACGGACGAACGGCGCAACGCGGGCGGCACGTTCACCTTCGCCGACCTGAACGCGTTCGCCGCCGGCCGACCGACGACCTTCACGCGGACGGTCGGCGATCCGCGCACGTCGGTCTCGCAGGTTCAGGCCGGCGTCTACGTGCAGGACGAATACCGCGCCGCGAAGTCGCTCACACTGAGCGGCGGCATCCGGGACGAATATCAGTCGCACGTCGGCGGCCTGCACGTCGGGCCGCGCGGCGGCTTCGTGTGGTCGCCGTTCCGACACGCGAAAACGACGCTGCGCGGCGGCGGCGGGGTGTTTTTCGACTGGTTCGACGCCCAGGCGTACCTGCAGGCGATTCAGCTCGACGGCACGCGCCAGCAGATCGAGACGACCGTTCAGCCCGGCTATCCGGATCCGGCAGCAGGCGGACGCGCATTGCTCCTGCCGAACGGCCGCGTGCAGCTCGCCGGCGATCTCGATCAGCCCGTGCTGAAGGAAGCGAGCATCGGCGTCGAGCAGCAGCTGCCGCGGTCGATGCGGCTGAATGCGATGCTGATCCACCGGCGCGGGTCGCACGCCCTGCGCGGCGTGAACGTCAACGCGCCGCGGGCGGACGGCTCGCGTCCGGATCCGACCGCCGGGACGATCACCGACATTCAAACCACGGCGTCATCGTCGTTCGACGCGCTGAGCCTCAACTTCAACCTCGCGCGGCCCGAGCGCCGCGTGTTCATCGCGGCGAATTACATGCTCGCGAAGTCCGTCAACGAGACCGATTCGCCGTTCAGCCTCGCCGCCAGCGCCGGCGACCTCGCGGCAGAGCGCGGGCCGGCGCTCACCGACGCACGCCATCGTGCGATGGGCTTCGCGAACTTTCCACTCTTTCGCAAACTGACCATGGGCACGTCGTTTCA